>Ga0210059_1001709_pt1 | contig 33454 bp, 23 predicted proteins | sample Ectturendosymbi2_FD_188042 | JGI IMG/M metagenome (GOLD analysis project Ga0210059, IMG submission 188042) | Ecteinascidia turbinata endosymbiont from Florida, USA - Sample 2 (SPAdes) (version 2) | ecosystem: Host-associated > Tunicates > Ascidians > Unclassified | place: Key West, Florida... | reverse complement strand
AGCGCTTGCTGGTGCGGGGTGTATCCTCGTTCGTAATTGGCGACCTTTTCCTCTCCATACGCCGCTGAGTGCTTGTCGTTCTGATAAATTAGAAATTGATTAACGTTATGATTATGGAAAAAAAAAACGATATGATCATCGCAGCATCCGTCAATCCACATCAAATAAAACTGAAACGGAGCTGGGCGAACGCATCGGGGTTTTTTCACGTACAGAACTGACCAGTAGTCTGAAACGAACGTAAATTAAAATGCGATGTACGAGTAGTGCTAATGCAACGCCAAAAAACATGAAGTAACTAACTTTTCGCGTTACTAAGCTACCGGACAACTCAGAAAGTTAAAAAAAAACTAAAAAAGAACAACCAACGAAATACTGAACGGAGAACAAGAAGAATTCAAACCCTGGAAATGAACGTTCACAGAATAAACTTGTCCTAAAAACGGGCTTGTTGGGCAAGTCACGCAAAGTCAGCGGCAAATACCAAACGGTTGGATTTAAACGGGAGGGCAGCATCAGTTTTTTTGCGAAAAAAATATCGGTCCACTGTTAATAAGCAATGCGCAACAAAGTTGCTCACACCCTGTTACGTATTTCCCCTGAATGGGTGTTCATTCCGTGTAAGAGGCCTTAATGAAAGGTCTTATGATAATTTATTTTAGCAGGATTCAAAATGGCTCTTGTGCAAAAATCACGTCCGCCGTGAATCGCGGTTCTGTTGCACTTCACGGAAGAAATAAATCGTTCGCCGGAATGAAATCGCTTCAATTCAAAATATTCCTTGACGGCAAATAACAATCCAAGTGAAAAGAGCTTAAACACCACACCTTATCAGCCGTGGTCAGCTGCTGACCAGAGATCGGTAATCACATCAGATCAAGGCAAGGAAATTATTTCTTAATATTAAGCGGGTTATGCTTTGCAAAATTTGTTAAATTTCTTTTAGGCTTCCACAGTACTTCCTGCCTCAAGGCAACGCAGGCTTACGAAGCACAAAAACTTTCCCGACGGTCAAGTAGTAAATATAACACTGCGTCAGCATTACGCAAAGCCGGTGGTTTCAGACGAGCATGTCAACGTCACAGCAAGAGGCAACTTCGTCGAGCATTGCGATTTACAACAAGGCACTCAACAACCGGTAGCAAACAGCACCACTAACACTGATCATGATCGATTCCACCGTTCCGCTGAGATTGGCTAATTGCTCCTCCATGGCTACGACTCGGCTCGTAGCGTTGTCGTCAGGTTCGTAGGAAACGACTTCCCGAGACGGGGCGATGTAATGTGTTCCAGGAACACAGTTCTGCAGAAGAAAAAGAACTTGATCATTCGAAAAAGCGAGAAGGAACACACCTGACGGATACGAGCTATGCGGTCAAGGACATTTGACGGAAGAACAGTATTGTTAATGGAAGTGTCAGTATTTGCCATCTGTCAAAATCAATTTTTGAACAGGCAACGTACATACAGCAAACTATTTTACTCGTGCAACTTCATTGACAATGTATGAAATTGTGGTTGGAAACTTTAAAAACTAATAGGAGTAATATTACAAATCCTAATGGTGATGGTAATCATGACGACACCATGCCATTTCTTGACTGACACAAAATCGGTAACGCGGTCATACGGACAAAACCTTAAAAGAAGGCAGAAAAAATTAACTTAACAATTTTTGCTTGACAAGTTGAAAATAAGTTGCTCCGGTATAGTGCTGGCCGGTGAGCAGCAAAGCCTTTTGCACATTTGTTACAGCCAGGATAAGTTCGCAGAGCAAACAAGGATTATTTTTCGCACGCAAAATTTTGCTCTCGGCATCATTATTAGCAAAAGCTTAAACAATAGATATAGTTTCGGTTTGACTGCTCCCACCTCGCTCTCTACAGGACGAACGGCAAGCGAAGACTTTGTTGATGACGGCCATGGCGGCAAGGGGGCAGGTTCGCAGCATTCATAGTAGGGCACCGGATCGGGACTGAAATTATCGATAGGGTCAGCGGTTCTCGGGGGTGTCCGATCAGTTTCAAAATATGAGTAATTGTTCGCTGAAGTAGTAATCGCCTCGTTTTCTTCGCCTGTTTTCACATAGTCGCTTTGCGACAGAGCAGCGTTGCAAGGGCTGGGAGCGACGGCGCTGAAATCTCCTGAGTACCGATTGACACCGGACGATGCTGAACGCCGGATCGGGTTCCAATCTTCTTTGTGCGGCGTGCCGCGACGGTCGTAACGCGTTGACGGAAAAGGGGGTTCATACGACGACGCAAAGCCGTCTGAGCGGGGGTAGTCACCGTTTGCTCCCCAGCCGTTCGCGGACAAGACGGGAGAACGCGCGCTTATGCTCTGGATCGCCGCTGCAACGGCCGACTGGTGCACTGCGCGTGGACTATAGTCTTGCCTAGCGCGATACTGCGACGCTCCCAAACGCTCTGCACCTGGGGTTGATGGGCGAACACGCGACAGTTCATACGCTCTTGGCCAATAGTTTTGTTCGGTTGTCACGTGCTCGGTGACATCAGATGACAACGATTGGTCGAACGCGCGATCGACTTCTGAATAGCGCAACCCGTTACTGTACGTGCTGATGCCGTTGGCATCGCAAACAGTAATGTCATCTTGAAACGACACCTTCTTAGCTTTTAAAGATGGGGCATTTGACAAACTGCTTCCAGCAGAGTCCGACAAAATGGAAGACGATGAAGCGCTTTTGGTGAGGATCCCATTCTTTAGAACGCCAACCAAACCACCTGGAGGAGCACTGTGCGAAGAAACACGATCAGAAGGCAACGAGCTAGAGTTCGAAACGTTATCTGCGTTCAATTCACCGCCCAGTTTGTCCAAATCTTGATCCGCTGTTTCTGTTTTGCCAGGTGGAGGTAATTCATTGCTGGGAGCGCACTCATCCCCAACTGCAGCAGTTTGCAAACAAGGATTACTTGGTGCTGTTTTCCGAACCAGGTCCTTTTGAGGTGGAGTTTTTGCGCCGGATTCTGTGGATCTGAAACTGGACCGCCCAGTAACCAGACGCGCGAAGCCAAATAAGCCCCTTCGCTCTTTATCTTTAGTTCGGAGTTCATCCGTGACCGACGATAATCTGTCAGATGACGTCAAATCCGGTGCTGAGACGGTGCTAGTAAGCGATTCGGCCGAGGCATCGTTGCTGACGTGAGTTCTGAGATCGGTATCAGTTGGCACCTTAGGAATGCTGACCGCTTTCAACTGCTGACCCTTGCGTGGTTTTCCACCACGGCAGTAACTCGCCGATCCGCCAGAGCCATGGATTGTAGCTCGACGGATAGGAGAGCTGCTCGGTTTGATGTTTGAGTGCGGTGCTGTTGGGTTAGGCACGGCAGAGACTTCGGTATCGTGCTTCACTGGTAAGCGTGAGGATGGCTTCGGAACGGACAAAAGTTGAGGCGAAGGCTTAGCCACCGGTTTCGCATCTTTGTTTGGTTTGACCAGCGGTTTGCTTTGGCCATCTTCGACGCAAGAGTCTGACTGAGTTTTGGTGGAGTCGAGGACTGCGTCACAAACGGATGACTCGCGCGTAGAAGCCACCACTGACGTTTGGTTTTGATCTTTATCGGCTTCGGGCAATGACGACAACGGAGCTTTTAAGCCAGACAAACTCTTCGAGTTTTTTTCGCCGCAAGAAACAGGGAGACCGCTATTTGGCTTAATGTAGGAGAAGCCTTTTTGAGGAATGCTCCCGCCTCCCAGTCCGTTTCCAGCTAGCGGAGTTCCGTTTGGCGAGTACCCTTCCGCCGATTTTTCGTTTTCAACAGCGGAAGCGCAAGAAATCACAGCAGGCTTTTTCGACCGAGGAGGAGGTGAAGGTGGCTTTCCCTTCGGCGGCTTTGCTGCTTTCGAGGTCTTTTCGGAGGATATTTTGTGTGGCAGCCGACTGCCCAGCTTGCTGATCTTGGAAGCGACGTTGGCGCCAGCAACCGCTTGTTTGATCAACTTAGGAGCAGCCTGGTATTGTTTGATCAACTCCTGCTTTCCCGAAACGGGTGAATGGTCTTCTTGATTTCTTCTGTTCCGCTCAGCTACCGACAAATCTCCGCTCTGCGCGTCGCCGCCGCGGCGCAAGTTCAAAGAAGGCTTCGGACGAACTGCGAGGGGTTTCTTAGCACTGGGAGAAGGAATCCCTGACAAGCCGTTTGGTCGACCGCGAATCAGAGCGCGGTTGTCGATGCTTCTGCAAGAAAACATGCCAAAGCTTTTCTGTGTATTCGTTACCCTTCATATGCAAAACAATCGGCAGAGAATACTGAAAGTTAGATTTGGGACGAGAGTCAAAAATTATTATTTTATTTTTTTCACTCACTTAAAACTTCATATCACTGGTTGATCGAAGTACGTTTTTCACACGCCTTTATCGTCAACAGTGGTAAAATTGAAATAAGTTGTCCCATACCGCCAATATTTTTCAGGCTCTGCAACGTAGTTAACACTCTCTCGCAACTCACTTCTCATTTCCTTTCTCGTTAAAATCTTCTGTCTTCTTGCCTGTGCCGAGCGCATACCGTTGAGGCTGGAGCATGGGCATGGCACGCACACCCGCTCGCACCCCCTATCCCAGGCTCCTCTGAACAACCAGTTGCAGGAGCAGTTGAAAGATTATTTGACAAAACAGCAATTTCGTCTACCGTTGGCTTATCGTTACCAGCCTGTCTGTAAAAAGCAATTGACACTGCATTCTTTCACAAACGCAAGGTGACGTTTTGTTTACAGTTAAAATAGGCTGTCGTTGCCCTGACGCCCCGATTATCGCAGTCACAATGCCGTCTTTCAAATGCCATGTAAATCTAACAATCCAAGTTGGCCGGAAGAACAACTACAGGTTTACGTCGCGGTTCAGTGGGATTGCACCTGTTGCCGGCAAGCTGCCCAGACAATAAACCTTCCCAACGACGAGAACCTACCCAGTTCAAATTACGGCGCTCATGGCTTGCTGACGTCAAGTAAGGCCACAGTGTCACGCAACACTGTGCGATTGAAAAATTTAGCGGGCGAGTTGCTAGCAACATGCAGCCGACTGTTTTGCAACAAACTGAGATTACGCAACAAGAACTGGTAAGTTAATTGGCCAATCAAGACATGTAGATTCTTTGAGTATAAAACTATAACTTTACCCAAACTGATGCTTCCGTCACCATACGCAAATTCTTCGATGCTTTTTCAAAACACAGACACCAGCCTACGTTGTTTGCGGGAATTGCGAGATTTCTTGCGAAACAATTAAACCCTGTTGCAAGTGTTTTTTCTCATTCAGCTCTTGCATTTATATGGTTAGAGAAAATTTATATGGTGAGAGAAACTTAAATCAAATTGGCATCTCGTAGCCTGTGTATAACCAAAAGCAATTAAACGCATGCGATTAAATGCAGTGACCATAGTACAAACATTCGTGTTCAACAAATCACCGCCAAACTATTTTATGTGTCTTGAACAAACCTGGTAACCCTTTGCTACTTACTACGTAATGATCTTTGCGAGCTGTGCAGACTGCAGTCGTAAGATGTCACCAAAATCGGACAAAGCGGAAACAAAATTTTTAACGATCCGATAGGATTTTTCTTGCCTCTCTGCTTAGTAGGTGTTTTTTTTCTTGAGAATACAAACCATCCCACTTGATTGAAATAGTCTACAAACGTTCTATGATTTAATTTGAAGTACTGTAGTATACAAACGCCTTTGATCAAGTGCTGCTAACTATGGGCAGCCATTTATTTTGTTGCAACCGCCAGCTTCTCTAGGTATACAAAGGACTGTGAGGTTTGCGTTATTCGCTTTTTCCTTCTTGAGAAACATACCGTCAGATACAAAGTTTAAAGCAATTATCAGAAAGCCCAACCGCATATCAGCATTCTGATAAAATAACACAAACTGACTTTCCATTATTTCGCCATTTGTCAACAATTGGAACGCTCAGTCTTTCAATATTTTAAGCGCTAGGGCAGCTATGTCCAAGCAAAATTGCTTACTAAGCCAAAAATTTTGTCACTATCTTATCCAGGGCCGCACATTAAATGGCATTTTAATGAGGGACGTACATTGAATGGCTTACTTTGATCTTAGCGAACTAAATTATTTTTAAGTTACCGTAATGTACTGAAAGTGTTCGAATCGCAACTGCAACGATTGTTTGACATTATTAACCACTCCGAAAGTTTGATCTCTTATGCAAGTTTAGTGCCAATGGAATAAGGGTAGAAATCAGAAAACTAATAAAATGTTTTGCACCAAGGTGCCAGTGGACAGTGGACATGTATATGGAAATCTCCCAGAACGCGGTACAGACGTGATAAAGTGACGCTGAGGACTACCTGCATAAAAATGCATAATTTAAGATCATCGAAAAAAGACAGGTTGTCAGTACGTAGACTACATATACCACTGAACTGGACCGCATGCGGCCTGCGGTTGGACATAACTGTGCTAGGGCGCTGTTGAGTTTTTCCACCAGGCCAAGCACTAAACTCCGCACAAAGCTTCATTCAAGGAAACCTTGAAGTAAGAGTAACCCAAATGGGATGATATGCCGTGACAATAAAGTTTGAATAAACGTACTATCCAACGCAACGCTGCGGAGTAACACCGAGAGGTTATCGCGACTATACTGGTCTACTGAAAACCTGACCCTGGCTTTAACCCCGACAGAGCTCATGTTTTCGCTGCATTCCATTCACGCCTAGGCAGAAACAGCACTGTCAATACTGAAGCAAAGTAGTTACTTCATTGCTACTAATTTCCATGCATTCAGTGTTTGATAACACTTTCGCAACACGGCTGTTGTCGGGATGGCTGCACTGAACAATTTGCAAACTTCTTTTAAATGAAAGGCTTACCTACCACGTCCCAAACTTGTGGCGACACATTTCTTAACTTTCCGCGAACTTCTTCACGACACGTTTTCCTAAATGCGAAAAACAATAGCTGGAAATTAGTTTTTCAAAGGCTCTTTAGTACACTGTGTGCCTGCGCTGGTTTGAGGGTCTTTTACAATCATACTAATCGCACAGGCGAATTTTGTAACAAACCCTAAGCTGATGTTCTCTTGAGCTCCACGCACAGCTAACGGTCTGCTTCAGCCTTATCCAGTTTGCTGCATCAGCCCAACATCGAAACATTCACTGCGCCAACACTAAAACGTATCTTTCGCGAAGCGATGTAAAACCGAAAAAGTGTCCGACAAGTTCAAGTTTTCTTCCAACAGAATCGTTGATAAATCGAACTTCCGCCCGTTAGAAGATAATGTCTCCCCTCTTACAAGCTCTTTTGAAAAACTTTTTCAGGATTGGGGAAGAGAAATCTTTTTGCTGGGCCGCGCCCTAATCACGTCACTTGTTGGATCGTTAAGATGGCCACCACTGTTTGGTGTAAGAAGTCCGTGCCAGACGGTCTCAGCTCTCAGGTTTGCGCGAAACCACAGAACCACAATCTTAAGCAGCGTCCAACCTCTGGTCAAGCAATTACAGTGCGAAGTGACAGGCTTTTAAGAATGATCGGCAGCAAACACGGCCCAACCGGGTAAAGCTCTATACAGGAAAAGCTCGCTTTTTTCACTGATAAAACACTCCCAAGTGCGATACAACCGTTTCCGCATCTTGTAATGTACAGATTCAGAGCAATTTTGAATATACCTTAGCGCGCTGCACCACTTTTCGACCGCCCGTTACTCTATATCAGGGGTGGGGAATCTATTTACTATCACGGGGTGCATGAATTGTGCATTATCGCTGGCGGGCCGTAAAATCAATCAATTTCATCTTAAAATTCTACCTTTATCTAATTATGAGGAAAAATGACTTCTCTTAACGTTCTAAGTATCTGCTTATCATGGAGCTTCGTTTTGGCGCGAGTAACGAAAATTCTGATGCGGACCATTTCAAATGTTCACGCAGGCAGCAAGTTACCCACCACTGCTCTGTATGAAAGTTGCCACTCGCCAAATCTTCAGCAAATTTTCGCCCATAAAATCATGTTCCTTTAGCTCCGATTACATAAACTTTGATATATCCAACTTTACTTTCACGGAAAACCACACTTCGGAACATGAATACTTCAATCGTATTTGTAACGTAAGTTTTGCAATTCCAGCACTTATTTCTTGATTAGGATTGCTTTAGAGACTTCCTGCAAGCGCTTTGATTTTTCCAAAGATAAAAATGTTTTCAAAAAAAACGTCCGTATTCCAAAAAAGAAAACGAACGTTCCTTCAAGACATTTTCAAAGAAGCAAACATCTGTCCACATGCGGACTAACTTCCTGAATTAAGAGGCAGTCTGTCCTTATGTGGCAGGCTATTTGCAAGCTGAGAGCGGTACCGCGGTCAAAACCGTACCACAGGGAGTGCAAACGTTGCTGCGAGTGAAGTGCCGGGCTTGAACTCAACATGGTAGGCAGATAAGGGCGAACTTCAAGTCGATGTATTGGGTCTCATGACAAGCATGCCTGTGGAAAACAAAAACAACGACAGTGCCTCGTGCCAGTCAGTCGTACCTTATGAGGTCACAACCGGCCGTTCGCAAAAACATACGCTTTAATGTCGCCAGTGTTCGTGAGAGCGAACAGCGCTGCACAAGCTAATTTCAGAGATGTATTGACTCTTTACAAGGCACGGTTTCTTTACTCGCTTGAATTAGTTTCTATTTGGTTCATAGAGGTCGCGCCTCAAGTGCAGTAAATTTCCGATGACCTACAAACCGACGACGAGCGCTCACAAACAACATATTTTGGCCTTTTTCACGACATTTTACCAATTGAAAGTCCCCTTTGCCATTCTTCATTTGTCTATTTTTGCTAAAAAAGGCACTTAAATTTTTTTGGGTGCACGAAATTTAAACACTGCTGCGGCACCAATACAAAGTGCTGCTTGGCGTTGTTAGATGGTTGCCAACTTAGGGCTGTGATTTTCATCCTGCGGGTATTTCGCATTGGAGCATTACCGACCAACGCCTGCTAGCCTAAGGTTGCGAAGGAACTACGGGTATCAAGGACGACGCGCTTCTGCGCTTCAAAGGGCGCTTGCTAACGGCAAAAATTGCAAGTCCCATACATGCTTTATGGTGTTTTTTTGCAAAAGAAGATGCAGCGACAGTGATATCAGTCAACAACAAACTTGTTGAGCATAATTTTGGTAGATTCTGCAGAGTTAGTCGAGTTGCTTCGTAGGAATCGCAACAGAAGTATTTCGCAACATTAAAACCACACCCAACATTTTTAGAACCAAACCATGCTCTAGCGTTGCCACAGGTATTAGCACAAGTTGTAATAAATGGGCTGTTTACTATATTGATCAAGTGTCGCAAGTACTGGATTTGCGGTTCTTTCACGGAACTACAGAGTGACAATTTACCAAGTTAGTTTTTGAAGCGCAGTAAAGCTGACAAAAGCAGCGAGACTGGCAGTGCACTACGTGGACTCAAAGCAATAGCAACTGCTAACAGATCATCTTTGACATTCAACCAAGCGTGAAAACTTGCGTGTTGTAAAACGTCTCAAAAATATGAGCAGCACTCGGCAAACCACCATCAACCGCTAAGCACTTATATGCTCAGAATTCGAATTTGGCAACTTTCACGTACGTGGAGTCTGGGATAAACCACAATGAATTCATGAAAAGGATTTTTGTTTCACTGTGATATTAGCCCGTTAACCTTCCCTGCACTGACTTCAATGGCCCCACCTCTGAAGCATACTACCTCGTGAGTAGTAATACTGTTAAAATCAGTTTCTAGATATGATCACGTCCAGTAACCACGAGTGATGGTTGAAGGTTTAAAATAATCAAGCTTTGAAAATCTGAGTATTTACTACGGTTGTTAAAAGCAGTTTGTTACGGGCAATTACTTTTGAAACGGATCATTACGCTTGGTGGGTTTATGGCTGGCGACGAATTGGTGAATCGTTTACTAACCCGTCACAAGTGTCGCGTAATGCCTAACCTGTGCTATGGTGATATACCGTGATTGTTTCATTTACAAATACTCCAGACTATCACGGTTTGACGAAACTCAACAAGCTGGTTCCTGTGTAACTATTATGAGTCACATCAAAAGTCAACGAACGATTCAGCGGCTGAGCAAGTCGCGAACGCAATCGTAGGGTGAGGGCAAGGGACTCGGCACTGTGAATCACACATTTCGGCGGAATATCGCGGCGCATTTATCGCCGCGTGGCTGCTGCCACCAACAAATAAAAAAGTCGACCACCAAAATCTTTACCTTCCTTCGCGAATCGTAAAGAAGCTGTCCGAAGACGGCAGTTTGACCCCTAGTGGCACATAACTTGTTTCAAAATACTTTACCCATAAAACCTATTCACTGAACTCGTTTATAAAGCACCCGTTGAATCGCACTATTTACGGGAAATATATATTGGGAAAAAATATTTGTTCGTACTACAGCACAGCAAAATAACTTTGTGGTTAGTCTATGAATCTTCCTGCATTCTACTGGATCGTGCTTGGGTGGCGCGCCGGTCTTTTCACAGAAAGGTCAAACATATTAGTGAGATTACTGTTGGTACGCACATGTACAAGATTACAAGAAGTCATACAAGACAGAAGCTCCAGTTCCGCAGACGGCGTATACGTCTTGCAGAGATACGCTCGAGGAAGGAAAACGAAATGTACCTGGAAGGATGGCTGTATTATGAAGCCATGTGAATGCCGATTTTTTTTCAAAAGTATGACGCCACGCTTTGCTGAATGTTTAAAAAGAAGAGCGTGACTTAGACCTAAAATAAAATGTCATTTACCGTACTGCTTTACCTACGTTTCTACCTCTAGACAATTCAACCAACTTCTGACCAAAGTTTTTTCCATCATGCCTATATCCAATTTCATTGCTATGCAGAGACACCCGCTATATGGGTCCGTTAGAATATAGTGGCATCTGTTACAGTCAGAAGTAATGCTTACGCAGCTGTAAATTCTTATTAAACACCACATGCCACGCGTTCGTCTGGAACTACGTTTGACCGTTAAAATAAATAAGCAGCAATCAAGCTGCTCCTTTCCTCGAAATTCCATAAAGTGCAATTCTAACTTAGGATCGGGAAAGATAACAGCACTTAGTCGAATCCAGCCACGCTTTTCGTTTTTGGCTCTATTGCAGTGGTTTTTAACGTTTTTTGTACCGCGACCCATTTAGCAACTCGCTATAACCCAACGACCCCCAGCTAAAACTCTAATAAAGCAAAGGCAATACAGCTGTGTACATAAAACATCTACTCGCGACCCCTCTGGGGCTCGCGACTCCCAGGTTGAAAACCACTGCTCTACAGGCTCCTTTTTTTCAAATTCCCTATGTTCCAACGCCATTTACGATTCCCTGCCGTGCACTCACTTCAAACTTAACCCAAGCTTTTTCGGTAAAAATCTTGCTGTACTTGTCACGGCACATGTTGTACACAAACTCTCTACTACTCGCTCTTCAAAATTAATTTGCTCAGGAAGCAAACCAGGCCGGTTTTCAGAGTGTTTAGTTTAGCTGACTTTCCGAAAGACATACGATAAAGGACGTTTCTTCGCCAACAACACAGTCACACAGAGAAAAGCGGCCTTACCTAATAAGAAATTGGATTGACCTAGATCAATGGTCCCCAACTTCTCTAACATTGCGAAACGGTTTAAAGTAGGCTTTATTTGCACAGACAGGCCTTCAAACTGAGGCAGACAAATACAGCAAAAATACAACAACAAATTTCAATGCCTGTCAATTTAATTCATCTCATATAATTTTTGCAATCTGCCCTTCTGAGAACCTTTCCATGTGCAAAGTTAATACCTGTTCAGGCTTAACAACCAGCAATTAATTTTTTTGCTCATTTTTCACTCTTTTAAACATGGTTGAAAAGACCCTCCATTCATTAATTTGCACTACAGCTGACCGTAAATATACATTAGTAAATCTGAAAGCATCCAGAATTGAATACGATGTAACAATGTGTTCCTTTGATGAAATTATATAATTTGGAAAATGAATGATACATTTTCCAACTTTGCAGCAGTATGTCGTTGTGGCTTTCAGAGTGGTCCTGACCGATACTTTTGCAAATGACTAAATCATTTATTGTTTCTGTACTGCCCAAACAGAAATGCCTCACGGACCAGCAGTGAGCTGCTGTCTGGCGGTTGGGGACCACTGACCTATATGAACCGACGTTTCAGTTCAAAAACTGGCTCAACACGCTTACAGTATTTATCAACCTGAAGTATTCCTTGTAAATCATTAACCAACCACCAAAGAATTTCAAATTTCAATACAGAATTGCGAACATCAATCATCGTTTGCCTAAAAACCATAATAAGAAAGAATTAACTTGTTCTATTTTGCTTATACTAGCTCGTCGCGATACACGATTGCATTGATCAGGCTAACACAGGGGTCACCAACATGGTGTCCGCGGGCACCAGGCCCCCTGCACGGACCACGTGGGTCGCCCGCAGGCCTGTTAATAATAGAATGAACATGATCAGTGTCTTTACAAAGATGAATATGATTAATTTTGTTGATGATAACATCATTTACGGTATATTGAGCAAAATATTTTATTTCACAAATGTATATCAAACTGGTAGCCCTTCGCATTAATCCGTACCCAAGAAGTAGCTCTCAGTTTCAAAAAGGTTGGTGACTCCTGGGCTAACGCCTGCCGCTAAATAAACAAATTCTGAAAAAGAAAAACAAAGCAGAACACATTCATCTACTTCAGTTTTACACTGACAAAAGGTTATGATTCAATAACGGAAACAAGTTACTCTAGACACGTTGTTTAGGGAAAGGTGACCTTCGCAACCAACTACCGGTAATCGCAGCGGCGCGAACCCCTGCTCACGGGGGTGCATGATTTTGTAGTGGGCCGCAGAAAAGTTGGTTTAAATTTTTGTTTGTGACGATGGAAGTCTGAGTGCCCACCTGCCAAGTCTTGTTATTCTAACGTCTCCCATTCTCATTTACACGGTTCTCTGAAACGCTGTCTGGAGAAGACTAAGATTGCAACGCACGAAACATGTCGACTGCGGTCTTCGGAATATGTCATCCATCCAGAGGTTTCAACCAATCGACAAATATTGATATAGAAATTGTAGGTAGGTAAGCAACAGCAGTACAATCATTGAGCAGTGCTAATAACGTTAAGTGTAGCTAGTTTACAGTTGCGGTGGATCTGCAATGAGCTTCAAAAGACCAGGTGTACCATCGCTAGACCAGGTGTACCATGCTTATGATTTTATATGAACAACGAACTCTTTAAGAGACTTGCTCGTCGGCCTATTGTTTGCCGGCCTGCCAACAATCATTAGTTGCAAGCTCAGCCCTGCAAAGCAACGCCTCAGACGCGTGGTATGCGAAACAGCGTCAAGAGTTATGTCCCGAGGGCATTTGGTTGTAACAAGATTCTATGCGTTGACAACAAGCTAAGAAACGACTGTTAATTATGAAAATCAGCTTTTGTGATCAAATACAGCGCCCACCGTCTCACTTCACAACCAAGCGGTGGATTTAGTGCAAAATTTAGTTTCACAACCATTCGTGTTAACATTCAATCTAACGATTGTGAAACGCGGCCCTGCATCGGCGAAACCAGCAAACCCAGATCTATAGAAGCTGCTAGTGTGCTTCACAAACACCGATAAACGTCAATCTGGCAGAACCGAAATTCTACAAATCTGTCTCTTCCTGATCGCTTTTGCTTCACACTACTGCTTCGATTAGAAGTTCGACTTCACGCTAGCGAGCTAGCTACAGTGAATGAACAAGTTGGTTTCCTATTTGCTATCACTTACTGCCAATATGGCAATACTATTATCATTGCCAAGAACAATTTACAAAACGTTTAGAAGCAGCATTTGATTGTTCTCAAAACAAATGTAGCATAATTGCAGCACAATGAAGTTTGACATACATCACATTTTTAAATACAGGCGGTGAACCTGCGGCATACGGGCCACATGCGGCCCGCGTGACCAATTTATGTGGCCGTCGTTAAGGTTTTCCTTACGCAAATTACAACAAACATTGCGTCTAAATGAAGCTCCAAGGTAAGCAGATACAGGTCGAGAGAAGTTTCTCTCGTTCCTCATAGTCTTCGTTCCGTATTCTTGTTAGGAAGATAACAATAACATTTTAAGATAAAATAAAGAATTTTTTGTTGCCCGCCCGTGGTATTCTACAATTCATTCGGCTGTGATACTAAATAAGTTCATAGGTTCCCATCGCTGTATAGCACAGTCAACAACATATAATACAATGATGAACCGTTAGACCAACATAAAGTACAGTATTGATTTTTTTTATGATAAAGGTTTAAGTTCTCAACCGAGGTGGCACGCCTCCCAGCGGAGCGTCAACAAATTTCCAGGAGGGTGAGAGCCCTTTCGCACTCACGTATCTCCTTAATGCGTGATAAATAAATTTCCAAAAAAATACTTTTGCTTTCACAACTTATTGTAAGTCATAGGGGTACGAAACAAGAAGCAATTACTTAAGGGAGGCGTGGTGGACAAAAGTTAATAATTTTTGGTTTAGAGGGGATTTGAAAGGCAGGTAACAGAATACCGCAACTACGTTTAGGTTGAAACAAACAAACAAATTATTAAGTGTTGCACCGTATTCTGTATGCCTTGCAAGTTACTGTTGCCGTCGCAGTCCGGCGACCTGTCGTAAAAATTGTCTTTTAATACCCTGTGCAATAAAAACTTATTCAACGGCTGCTGTTTCAGGTAAACCAAAAAGCGTGATGAATTACCATGCATCGTAAATAAAACCACAGCAGGTATCAAAAGTGGCGTTTCTTAAAAGTCACAACAACATTTTTTCTCCTTACTGTTTGAATCAAACAAACTGCTTGCCGCGAACCCCGTCTCAAACTAACTCCACAACGTTGAAACTCAGCTTACGCATCAAAGGAACCGAGTTTACACATCAAAGGATCACAGAATGAAAGACAGGCGAAACCACACGCCTCTGTGCAGGCGAGTTGATAATATCCTGATATTTAGAAATTCAATAGTGCAGCAACAGATGGCATTTTCGTCACGGCTCGCCGGCAAGGAAACATTCAGCAGCTAGCCTATACGCGACAGTGCAGTTTAAACAGACAGAGGTATTGAATTGACACGTGTTCCTCATTGAAACTTGTTTCTGCCCAGTGCATTAGCTGAAATTGGTCTTGCTGGTAGTTGCAAGGTTTGGTCTGACTGCTTCACACTTCTGTCAACGCGATAATTATTACAGATTTAAGACATTCCCTATCGATCATAATAATAAAGTTGAACACGCTTAGCAATAGATAATTAGACCGCAAACGTTTCAAGTACACATAGAAAATATTTTATAAAACCAAAACTGAACAGATGTTAGTGTATAAGAAATTCTAGAGGCAGCAAAATTGCCACACCGCACACGTAGAATCAGTTGAAACAAATATAGCAAGAATACAATTGTACAGAAAATGTTGTTATTGTGGCATAGTTAACCACCATCACCATGGGCAATAACATGAACAGTACAAAATGAGGTGGGTGGGTGTGATCAGTAAACAGGACATGAAAACACATATTAATAAACACAGCATACATTAAAATCTAACTCTCTAATGTCAAATGAAAACTTCTCTATCGCTTCAACCTAGCAGAGACCATTGCAGCAAACCAATTATACATCCAATAAACACTGCTGCGTTTCGACTGTCTAGCCGCCGAAATCTATTCTCCTCGTTCACAAGAAACCTGTGTTTTTTGACTATAGCTGCCACTGAACTTAATCATTCATATCTGACCGCATCCAATGCATTTATTTTGCATCTAACGAGAATTCATGAGCATGTGGAAATTTGCGTGCGAAGGTTATGCCTCCGCATAACCGCAGAACAACCGAAAGCTTCCCTTTCCATTGCGACAACACGTCGTCGCTATCGCGTAACCGACTGCGTACTGTTGACAAGAATTTTTGTGCGGAACGCACAGGCTCGCATTCAAAACAGAATCAATGGAGCGCGACGTTGAGAAGTCGCCCTGGCTTCGAACTCCCTCACTGAGTCAGCGAGCTGCGATGCGTTTCAGCCCAGCACTGCATATGTGCCGATGATGCCACCACGTCTAAACTTCCCGGATCTCTGACACAGTGCAACGTTAGAAGCGCTACGCTGTGCAGGTGCTTCAGTTTTTCTCGCCTTCGGCCACACTAGACCTTGTTTGCTGAAGAACACAGTGACGTATTGCAGCGTAGCGTTGGATTCGAATGACTGAGTCAGCGTTCATTCCGTCAGCACTTCTTTCCGCCCTTGCCGGTTGCTGAAATTTTTTCTCACAATCCCACCCCTTACCAAACGTAGGTTTGTCGCTGTAGTTTGCACCGAAAGCCATCACCTACGTTCGGAAAATATAAACTGGGTGAAAGCAAGCAGGGTCGAACTGAAGTTCAATCAAAAGCCGTATTTTCCTGGGAACAAGACCTCAGCACATAAGATCTCGTATGATCTTTCCACGTGTCTATAATGTAGACCCGAATAAAATCGTCAATCAGGACTAAAAACACCCTTGGCCTAAATTAGTGTTGTTAAATGAAACTGTTATAAACGCAGTTTTCAGTAAACTACTCGACTTTTTACGTTTTGAAAACAATGGCCAGTTGCTGAAAAGGCCCAGTAGTACACCTCACTTTCGAATGGTTCGTCGTTCGTCATTTTGGGGTCGAAACCCTCTCTTAGCTTCGATAAATCACGGTAATAAGCAGACAGACATGATGCAGGATCTAAACCGCAGCACTTCAAGCACTCTCAAAAACTGAAGTCGAACACTTATTTACCTTCGACGAAAAAAAGTAATTTGATACGATGGAAATGGCATTTCACGCAACAACTAACGTCTTACTGGTTGGGTGTTGCGTGAATTGCCTGCCCCACACCTACTCACATATGTTTAAATATCAGATTTAAAAAACTTCAAAACTGTTTTGATGAAATAAGTACAATTTCACAAGCCTTCTTCGATAGAAACCAGCAAAATCAAAAATATATGATCTGATTGAAAAAAATCACCAACAGCAAGCCTTTATCAGTATGCACAAATTTTTTTTTATCGGATTAAGAAATTGATAAATGACTTTGATTAATTTCTGTTTCACAGAATAGGTCTGACTAGTTGAAAAAGTGAGCTATTTGAGGTGAACTGTATGAGATAGGTTGAGAACAATCAAATTCTAATAATTTTTATTTCGGTGTAAACAATAAAAAAATACGTTTGCCTGTTGTCAGTGAGGTGTACAGTAGAAGATTACATTTACAGTACATAGTAGTAGTCGTACTGAGACAGAACCTCTACTGGAGAGGATGATGGCTTTGAGAGAAGCAATAAGAAACTAGAACCCAATTTATGCCTGTAACAGCACAGTGTGACTTTATTTACCGAAGGGCCATTACACATCCGGCATGTCATGGCCGAAAGATTGTCGAACGCGATTTTATTGTAACTGCATGACCTGAATCTGCGAAGTGCGCGCCATATTTACAAACACATTAAAGTACATTTTATTCGGAAATTTCGTCAAGTGCATTTGCTTTGCGTCATAGAAATAGAACTCTCGATTTGTTTTGCTGTGGCTTACGCGGCAAAATGTGTATAGGTCTGTGGTGATCATGGTGTAGGTATCATCATTTAAACTCTCAATAATTTCGCGTACCTATCCAACAGGCATAGTATTCTAATTCCCTGCCAACTGGTGCCTTGACGCTTAATGAAACTATAGAACATATCTATTACGTAAAATGATAAAAGTACATTTCACACAGAGTTTTACTTTTTGTAAAGGAAGAACAGTTGGAAAGAGCAAGGGTAATTGTACCTACCAACATAACTCTTTTGTGTTGCCCACGATCTCACTTATTTCTGTCTTGGCAACAATCCCATTTTAAAGTCAGCGAAGGAATTTTGTTCTTATCAGACCAGTCGGTATTTGAACGATCCTGCTGGCATGTTGTTTATGCAGGAGTTGCGAACACGGTAAGCGCAGGGAGTGCGATGTTCAATGTTTGTGCAGTTCGAACGCTTTGCTGCGTGTGATTGAACAATTGCGTGGAAAAGAAAACCTTTCACCCGTGACTTCAAAATTGCTTGATGGCAAGCAGCAGGAATAGAAAGCCATACGCTCTGTTAATGACACCTCAAAGACCGTGATAGCGTCGTACGGAGTTTGATGTTGTTGGAAATATTCATCGTACTGAGAGGCATCGACTCGACAACCTTCCGGTTCCTTCAATGCCCTGGCGTCCTTGCACTAATTTGTGTTTATTCTAGCTGAATATTAATTATCGCCAAATAAAATCAACTCAACTAAAGCGTGACCTGTTTCCTCTTTGAAAGGACGTTTAAAAAACAATCATTTTAAAGCCCCATTGCTTACATCATTCCATCTGCGTACTTATTGTCGAATCCAATCCTTTGAAAATGTTCGTGTCCTACTTACTAAGTTTGAAGCACAATCGCGTGGTTCTACCCCTTTTTCAAGCAAACAACTGGTAGTTGCTGCTGCCGAAAATGTCCGACTGAAAGTTTTAAGTGCTGCGCAAGATCCCATACATTTCACATAAACAAGCATTGGCACTTGGCAGTGCTGACTGGCGATAAAGTTGTAAAATATGCTGAAACTTTCGCTTCGAAATGTTTGGCGAAATAAACGACGAAAAGCATTGCTTCGGTCAGTCAAAAAATTGTTCCCTACGCTTTGATCGATTCATAGTGCGGAAGGCCACGAGGCACATCCAGCGTCGTGCAGCGAATCGACATTTCATGGCTGTAAACTACGTCAAATCGAACAGTGGGAAACGCGGTAGGGGTTCTGAACAAAACGGAGGCGGAGAAAAGAAGCGGATAGCTCCACCAATAAACAAATCAAAACATCAAGGCGTCATTATATCACGTGAACCAGATCACAAACCTTTGTTGTGCCGACGACGTGAAGGTGACATTTCAAGCACAGAGCTGTTCTCAAAGATTGGTTGTAATTTAAAATACAGTATTTCAAGTTCATGCCTACACCGCGCATCTCTGGGAAAAGAAAACACGGCAATTCGCGGAAAAAAACAACTGAAGTTGAATTGGCATCATGGAGCCCTGCATCGGCTATACTAATAACTTTGCAAAAAGCCGCTGACCAAGTATATTGCTCTAAAACAAGGGTTCCCAACCCTTCTCTGAACATGTACCCCTTCAGCATTTCGACAGATGAGCATGTACCCGTAAAATTTGTTATGACAAAAAGGCTGAGTAACATAACAAAAATCCACTGAATTTTTAGTATAACTTTTAGACTTTTAGAACTATGAAGATAGACTCTGTTTTTATGTCTCAAAGTTACTGTATTTAAAAAAAAGCATATGATGATTTTTCAAAATATTATTCATTGGTATATGTATAAATATTGGAAGCAAATCATATATAAATATATTTTTCCCATATGTTGTTAATTTCAAATGTACCCCTTCAGATAGGCAAATGTATCACTAGGGATACATGTACCCAGGGCCGGATTTACCAACAGGCTATGTAGGCTTGAGCCTAGGGCCTCAAGATCCAAAGGGGCCTCCAGCAAACTGTGGTACGCATAGAGCCAATTGCCGGAATATGATCAGTTCGATATATATTCGTCAAAACGTTTTGTCTTAATTATTCATGGAAGTTAGTTTTATTCACCTAATCAGATTTGGTCAAGCCGCATGCCGACTACTGTGTCGTAATACTCAACGGAAGTTTTGTTGCGTTCTATGTATGGTGAATCGCACCGACTGTTTCGTGTGAATCAGACGAAAGAACTTGTGGCCGTTTCTGTTTGAAATGCACCTGATCAAAGCACAGGTTTGTACTGTAGATAAGAGCTATGTGTAGGGCTAGCAGCATTATCCTACAATAAAAACATAGTTGCTTTTTCTGAACAATACTGCAGCTTTTTTGGCGTTTCCAATACATAAAGCTCGTTCGGTATTTTTAGATGTGATTTTTCCATCTTAATTTTCTTGAACAAAGTCATTCAGAAATCAGATTGCTAGTACTTGCGCAAGTTTGTACTCCTCCATGCTAAGGAAAATGAGCTTGAATAGCAAGCAAAAGTCACTTTGCCAACTGGCAGCCACAGAACCCTACCCCAAAGAGACAAAAGAAAAGGTTAACAGCAAGAATATGGCAAAAGCGCTGCTGGGTCTGATCAGGGACGTAACGAAGTTAGATGGCGTCTGGGCAAGAAGCAAGTTCGGCCCATCCATGTTCGAACCTGAGGTCTTTCGGAAACAAATGTACTGTATTAAAGAAAGTACTTGTGTCCTTGTTAGGACTTTTCGGTGCCACCCGAAGCCATTCCGTGCCCCTCGCAGTGATTCGGCGCCTGGGGAATTGTGCCGCCATTCCCCCCTCCTTACGCCCCTGAGTCTGATACGTTTAGATTAGTGGATTTTGGTTTATCCAACCACGTGGACCCTTGCTTGTTAGCTTGATGGTCACTCACTGCTCAGGAGAAAAGTCTCAAGATTCAAGATAATTAAAAATGAATTGAAGGGCCGCAGTGTTCCAGGAGAGGTTGCCCACAATAAGCATTCGGTGCATTAAAAGTGACAAACTTAAGCAAATAAATCTCAGTGAATTCCTAGATGATTTTGTTATGAAGAAGGTCAGGAAAAAAACTTTTCAATTGTTTGCTGTGCTGTTCAGCCATACTTGATTCGATGGTTTTAACTTTTTGTACGTATTTCAATAATGACAGCATTGGGGAAGTTTAACCAGTCCCGTCGCCACGGGGAGCGTTGGTGGGTTCAGCCCCTCCAAATTTAAATATGTAACACTATAAATCAGTGGAGATTTTACCAAATTTTCAGAATGTCAGTCCCCCTGCGTAAATGTAAAGCCCCCTATTAAAGACTTTCTGGCGACGGTTCTGGTACAAACTCCACATCGTTTCACGCAACGGTTACGTTGGGTTCGATTCTCAGCAGTCTGAAAAAGTAACAAACACGTGAATCGTGAACCTAGCAGTTGCAACCATTTTGGTGCGTTTCACTTTGACGTGTTTTGCTTGTGTGTGTGATTTTTACTGGCGTGGCAAGCCAGTCGCAACGTGGTAGTCACGTTGTGCTTTAACATCTTTATCCCACCACACATATGCGCAGTGTGTTTGTTTTCTTGAGCACAGATAAGAAAAAATAGATGTGAAACTTGAAAAAACGTGGGCCATGTGTTTTGTGAAATTTTTAACGGTGACATTTTCGGTTGCTTTCCCTGTGGAAATTAAATCATGTTCCCGCCACCCAGGTATGATTTCCACAATTCCGTGTCATTGAACACTTTTGCGTCGAAGGCAGCAACAAGCGCAGTGATCCTGGGGCACTCTAGTAATGATTTATAACTTTTTATTGACCGTACATTTAGAGCATCAATATCGTCATTTTCGGCTCAGCGCAAATTCATTAACGCTTTTCTATTTTTACCTCGTAACAGTGGACAAGCGGGCCTCACAAGTGGATTTGCCTTGGGCCTCGTATCAACAAGTCTGGCCCTGCATGCACCCCAGGTTGGGAACCCCTGCTCTGAAAAAACTTGAAAGCACGTGGTCAGAATAAAACACAGGCCCTTGAACCATGTTAAAATGTCTAACCGATTAAGTTCCAATGAAACTTCAACTTTATCTTGCACGACTAGGGGCATAATTGCTACTGACAGTTCTTTCAGAAAGATTTCTCCCTTTCATTTGTTCAGTTAAAATTGTGAGCTGTTGTGCAGAGCCGGATTAAAGGGTAGGCGGGCCCGGAGCAATTTTTACTGGAGGGCACCTACGACGTAATTAATGACGTCATCGTTTGTAAAAGTTATGCTTTCGCTGATTCTCAAGGTTCCTGTTTGTTTTTTGCGGTAATCGAGAATGTGCTTACTCAAATGCACATGCAGTTAGCTGCGAGATGTAAATGCCAGAGTGTATTTTTACTAAGAATAAGTATTTCATAAGCTAGAGAGTGACTCCGCAAGAAACAACATTCACCCGAACAATAAAAGCAGAAACCAGAGATTACAAACAAAAAAACGGAAAAGAGCATGTCAACATGTCCAGCCAGGCTGAGTGTGATTGTTTCCAAGCTAATGTCTTGATTTTCACCTTCATTTTCAGGTGCTCTGGTTAACGCCACTGCTTTAACGTTGCTGCTTGAAAGTTTTGCTAGAAAAAGCGATTTAGTCGTGGCGTTTTAGCTAGCAGTAGCACTGCCAGATCCTTGAGCTTTTTCTTAGAAGCTTTGCGCTTTCCATAGCTCCTTATGGCATTACAGATTTCAGCATCGCTCAAGCTAAACACTGCCATCACGTTTTCTACTCTTTCGTCCTACGAATCTAAAACCTTTTCTGACGGACCACGGAACAGCATGTGATGTAAATGGCTTGAATAGCTTCGTACGTTTATGATGTAACACAACGATAGAAACCACCGGAAGAAAAGTGCGTTTCTACCACACGTTACCCTTTATGACGGAACAAAGGTGCAGTTCGGCTGCGGCTACCCCGAGACTGCACCAGACGTTCGGGATCAGTGATACCAGTGTTGCCACTTCTGATATATTATCACATGGGTGTACGGGAGTGCGTAGGGATGCAAAAAATTTTTGCCCAAATTTGATCTTGTTTTTCCCAAATAACGTTTAAATAACACCATTGTAAACAAATCAAGGTGTCTGCATGCCTAATTACCAAATCGGGGTTCAAAGTCGTACGCCCTCAACTAGCGATCAATATTATGCATAGCCACTTGTGAACAATGGTAATATTTATTGTGTTGAAAAATGTTAGTTAATTACAATAAAATCCCCCAATATTGCTGTTCATGCCACCACGTGTGGAAGGTGTAGTTCAGCATCTTCATTTTCAAGTTTTTGTATACGTTCTAAACTTATTCTTCCAACACGGTCATCCTAATAGCTGAGATCTGTTCTTCACTAGCATGGATGTGTGCATTTGTGTTGGCCACAATCGCAATCAATCTGGAAAAAGAGTAAAATATCACGTTACGATATATACTTATTACATTGCCGCAAATAGGTCAAGTCTCAAGTAAAGAGAGGGAAAGGAGTCAATGTAATACATAGGATATAGCTTAGCCTTCCACAGTAGGCAATCTTCACTGCAATGTGTTGTACTTAAAATACTACAACTTAGCTTCTAAGCTCACACTATGAAAAGCAAAAATTCACTCCAGTTTAGACAGTTAAATGTGCACTGAACACAACATGCTAAGAAAAAATAGCAATATGGGACTGATACATGCAAACACTGCAGCCTATATGATCACCTACCAAGGAATGTGTACAAATGCACATTTCCAATGACAAATGACTTATAACTTCAACAAGAATATTGTATAAAATAGCAGTGCTTCACTGGACTACATGAGCATTAGTGAATTATGCAGTGCAATAAATAGTGCAGTTGCTACTGTTCATGAAAACTTCACTTCACAGCATTAAATTGAAACATTAAAATTTGGCAGGATGCAACATATATAATTCACTGCATGAAGCAAACGGAAAATATGAAAACCTAAACCGTTTCTCAACTGGAGCCCTCGACCCCACTTGGAGGCCATGGAGCAGTTCTCCGGGGGCCAGGAGCAGAGGCATTTACTAAATAGCTCTGCCGTGATACTGCAAAATACTACTGATAAGCAGTGGGTCACAAGTGTTGAGAGTCTTTGGAAGGGGGCCACAAACCATGAAAGGTCGAGAACCACTAACCTAAACAGTATAAAATCACAGCTACATTACTTCCAAGCAACATACTACAGCAGCAGTTACGTAGTTTATTCTGTTCATGAATACTTCGTGGAAGCAGATTCACACTTGCATATCTCACAACATCAAGCAAGTTTGAAACAAGAAAACTTCACAGTATCATATCACAGCTACACAACATTACTACCACAAAAGATTTTACACCTACAGCTACATTTTAGTTGTACACTTTGCAGCATCAACAATTTAGGTTTACAAAAATTTGGGCTAGTTGGAATGGTGAGTTACCACTGCATGTTCCTAATTTTTAAATGTTTCCAACTCTACCCAAATTTGAATGAGGTTGTTTCAATTGGCCCAAATTTGATTTGCGTTGTTGTAATTTGCCCAAATATTTATAATATATGCAATCTGAATGAAACTCTTCCAATTTGCCCAGATTGTTCCAATTGTACCCAAGTTTTAATGAAGCTCTTTCAATTAACCAAGTATGATCAAAGCTGTTGGAACTTTGAATTTGCCCAAATGTTTCCAATTTTTTGCAAATTTAAAAGAAACGTTTGTATATTACCCAAATTGGAATGAAGCTGTTTGTAGTTACCCAAAATTGAATAAAGCTGTTTGAAACTCCCCCAGAATGAACAAACCTGTTTTAAATTACCCAAAATTGAATAAAGATGTTCCACTTGGCCAAATTTGAATGGAGCTATTGCCGTTTGGCCAGAGTTGATTTGGTCTGTTGGAAATCACCCAAAATTTTCCAATTTATGGAAACATTTCTAACTTCACCCAAAGTTGAATGACGTTGTCCCAATTTGCTGAAATTTTATTGAGATTGTCAAAATTAACCCAAATGTTTCTGATTTTATCCAAATTTGAATAAAGCTTTTGTAGTTCACCCAGACATTTCTACATGTAGGCCCTACTAAAATTTCAGTGGAGCTATTTTTTATAGCCGAGGTTTGAACAAGACTGTTTGAAGTTTTCCACAATTGAACAAAGCTATTGCAAATTGCCAAATATTGATTTGTCTCATGGACTTCACCCAAATGTTTCCAATATATCAAAATGTTTATATTTTCACCCAAATTTGAATGAAGCTTTTCTCATTTGCCCAGATTTCATTGAAGCTGTTGCACCATACCCAAATGCTCCTAATTTACTCAAATGTTTCTCATTCTACCCAAAATTTCAATGAAGCTTTTTAGTTGGTCCAAATTTGATGAAGGTTGTTATAACTACCACATGATTCATGTTCACTCAAAGGCATTGTCTATTTTGACATCAGGAGCAAAAAATAACGGCAAAATAGTCTTAGATTATTTTGCCGTTTTGGCCATTATTTTGCCGTTGGTTTGGCTATCATTTTGCCTTACTTGGGAAAACAGCCACTACCTCACTTACATGTGAATGAAGCTGTATACTTTGCCAAAATGTTGAAAATTTTGTCTGAATAATGGCCAATTTTTCAGCGTTGGGGATGCGATCGCATCGATCGCATCCCCATGCCCTATGCTTGCCGATGCGATCGCATCCCCATGCCGTACGCTTGCCGTATGCGTATGTATTGTCATGACATCAGATGTGGTGTTCTCAGATAAATTTCTGATGTCTGATGTTTTGTCGACAAATCTGATGTTGACTGGGTTGTTGTTTTTGTTTTCCACATTTCCTCTCATTTTAGGACAAAAATAAGTAGCCTCTCATCTCGCCTTAACGTGTGTTTGGTTATCGTTTCAAACTACAGAAGCTCTCTTCGCTTCGTTGAGACTAACATTTTAGGTAAATTATAATCGACTTTTCCATACAATGGTGATATTTCGCTCTGTTTCAGATTCAACGAGGGTAGTCGCGCTTTGTTAGTTTTGTTAATAGAAGCATCGAGCTTATATGAAAGGGCAGCGTAAAAATTTGATATCATCTGATGTTGAAAAAGGCAGCAATCTGACGTTAACGAGACTGACCCCGGTGGCAACATTGATTGATACTAAATAGCAGTCAGCAACCACTGGCTTTAGCACGCAAATAGTAACGTTTCCGTGACATTTGTGCAACAGGCGTGATGCGCGAATAGAGAGTCATACCCATGCCAAAAGAACGTTTAGTAGGAGAAAGTTACCAGCGAAATCATATATATTTGCATTGAACAAAACCGAAAATACTTGTAGGCTTTCAGCAGCGATTACGAAAACTGGCAGACAGTCAAACTTGTAGAGAAATCAGTTGCTGTTGGGGGCCCCTGATACTTAACGTAACATAGGAAATGATACAGAGTTGTACTCTTGTATCGCTTCTGAATCACAAAAAATTTTCAAATGAGTATTTTATTTGAAGCGGGGGGCCCGGGACAATTACCCCGTTGCCCTTCCCCCTTAATCCGGTCCTGCTGTTGTGCAAGCGTGACATGCTGATCTGCATGTCTTTTTGCACACCGTTCATTTTATTTTACGGAGTAAACACCCTTCTCACAGGACTGCCGTAAGAAAAGCACCTCGTGAGAAGTGGTTGCATACAACCACATATGCCGTGCTTCAAACTCAAGCAAGTGGAATAACCATTTTCACAGGCAGGGCGTGCGCGCATGAAAGCGGGGATGATCAAACCATGTTTTATGATAAGTAGGTTGAAGTTGCTGGTGAAAATATTCGCACTATAAAAAGCGACATCGCTTTTTCACATTAATTTACAAAATAACCTATACGCTAAGTATGAATTTCTAATGTAAAAAGTTATCTGTTCATTCAAAGGCATATTTATCATAATCCCACCTGAACAACACATGTTTGTCTTTCAATTCACTTTAAAAAATTAAGTTCTACTGTGTGTATAAAGCTTGTTTTGTTTGACTGTATATTATACGCTCTACACCAGGGGCCTCAAACTCAAATTGCTCCGCGGGCCAAATGAGGATTCATAAAGTAACCCGAGAGCCTCATTATGACTACCCAAGGGCCGTATCATGACGCTGACGCAACACTGGCGGTACCTGGACTTCAGCAAAAACAGCTTTTACATATTATTTCCTGCGAAAGTTTGAGTTTTAGGCAAATCATTTCTCGCCGTCTCTACGTTAGTTTAAAAGGAACTTGTTCACTCGCTGGCCGAACACTTTTAAACGCCGGTGAATAAACTAAATAACTTGAACATTAATTATTTCAAAATTCCCAAAAACCATCGCGGGCCGCACAACCTGCTGCGTATTTGAGACCCTGCTCTGCACAGTTTATACATGCCACAAACGTTGTTTGTTGTTGCATATGAAGCAGGGGTGTGCTACAGGCCAGTCAGTGTGGCCCTGACTAAAAATTTTTGTTTTTTACTTTCAACATACGATTTTAAGTTTTCCTGGTCGTCTTTTTGGGTGATTAACCCATTTTACGCAAAACGGACAATCCTTTCAACTTACATTTCAACGAAATGGCTGAACCGCTCGTTGGTTGGTGACCTGACCGAAACGCATTAGTCTTTATGATGTCACACAAACAACATATACGAGGCTTCCCTGTTACTTGTTTAATGAAGCTGATGAAAAGAATCGATACCTCAGCCCAGTTTAACTGCAGACTGCGACACAGTAACACTGTGTTGCGGTCCATCGAAGTAAAACCTTACACGCCCTGGTGCGAACAGAAGACATACTGCTTAGTAGTTTCTCGTTCCGTTCGATATTTCATTTTGATAAGTTCAGTAAAGTTCACTCCTTGCTTCCATTTTATTTAGGTGAAAACGTGCGTAAATTCGAAAAAAATGCCGGTACAGCTACATTAACAATGTTTTTGTGAATAACACTGATGATTGATCAATGCTTCATAAAAAAGAGTGACCTACTGTTGATGGCTGAACACGACTGGCAATTCCGTGATCGAAACCTTTGAACGTTTGTGAAAAACAGCTCAAAGCACTTTTCTAGAAAAGCAGGAAACGCACAAAACGCGATGAGTGAACGAGGTCTGTGATGAAACAAAATCAACACAGAAAACTCAAAACGGCAGCCAAGCGGGACTTCAGAGTTCTTGATTGACGTCTCGTGACGAATCGCGCCATCACACTGCTAAATATTTAGGCTGCGTCAAGATGCATCACATTCACCATCCGTTAATGGTTCTGTCCTATAAAACTAAAATCTCCCTTCCAGCGATGTCCAGTCTTGTGACTAAACCATACGTCAGATTCGAAAAATTACGTGCGAAATGCCCCAGTCGGCCTCATTCCGCGTGTGCTCGTAACTGCAAGTTGAAACTGACATGTAAGCATAAAAACTTTGCAGGCTTCTTTACTACAGATGATGGTCAATGAATTGATTGACTATCACTCAACGCTGTTTAATATCGTTAAGTCTATATTACAGGGGTGGGTGGCCAACCAGTCAGAGACCAAGAGCCACATTTCTTACTGTGTTGCCGCAAAGAACCACATCATACACATGGACACACATGAACATCACTCATCTCTTCCTCACTCTCACTCACACTTTTGCTCAGCTAGATTTATTGTAAATATCACACACCAACATGACAATGACAGAACTTTGTAAGCAATTTATTGTTATGCATGTTATTCGGTGGGACGTCTGGTAATTACGTAAGAGCCTCATGAAACCGGGCAAAAGCCGCATGCGGCTTGCGAGCCGCGGGTTGGCTACCCCCGCTATATAACATGTTAAAGTTCTAACTAAAAGATCTCAATTCAGGGCGTAATTTGAGTGCATTACAAACACAGTGTCAGTGGCTACCGCGTCCTCGTGGTCCTGATAGCTTCATCGTACTTCACAACTGCTGCTAAGTGCACTCCACAACTGCAGGTATGTGCATTTGCTCTTCTCTATTCGCATGAAAGCGCGTTTTGAACAACCGAAACAATCCACGACTGTTTTAAAAAAGGTTAGGAACAACGAGTGTTCACTGCTGCAGACATGGCGAAATCAAAAACGTCTGTGCACAGCACCTTTTCATTTTGGGGTTTTTCTTACAATGTCATGTCATTTGCAAATTCGCTGTAATAATTGTGCTCCTGAGGTTCGTCATGCCTTTTGTTTTCAAAACAAGTGCAGTGTTTGCGCTGTTCTGCCTCTGCGAAACATCCCTTTTACAGAAAAATCCCAAATAAGTTTGAAAGCGTTGAAAAGCGTTTGCTACACATTTGTGGATTACTAATCAGTTTAAGACCTGGACAGTGTTGGTGTGAAACCTGTGATAGGTCAGAAATTGACCAGTTCCAAGATGCATTCTGGTCGCATCAGGTTTGAAAATTACAGCTTCAGTTATGGACAAACATTCAAGGAGCAACCCAGTTACGCCTGATTTCGTCGCTTAACGTGTATGGAGAAAACGATATCCTGCACTAACCTAATTCTATTTCTGTCTGAAAGCAACCACAGTGGAGATTACCTGACTCGACTTCGCGGGGTTGCGTCACTGCACTTGGAAAGGAAAACAAACAGTAGATCAATTGTACTTTCTCACAACAAAACAGTCACACCAACAACTCGAGCTTTGACACACCGACAGGGTCAGCTAACTCCACCGTAGGTTGCAAGCAATTAGCCGAAGCTTTGGGCGAGAGATTGTGCAACTCCACTGATGAAAACACACAACAAAACGCCTCATTCAAATCTGTTACCAAAAGACTTTCTCGTTGGTTGCCGACATTGTACATAACTGCCGACTGCGATCGACAAGCAGTTATGCATGACAGTCGAAGCTTGACACTTCGAGAGAGGAGAAAGTGGGGCACTGAAAGCAGCAGCTGTTGCGCTGAAACAAAAGCCCAATACACAAAAGACCGCGAGCGTCCCGATTGCTTTCCCAGCGGATACTTGCAGTGTGGCATGCGAGGTCTTCAAGCAATTAGCCAAAAAGTCAAGCACGTTCTGTTGTTGCTCGACAACTTCACTGCGCTTGGACGAGCCGTTTACGAGCGACAAAAGCAGATCAGGCGGGAAGTCAAGCGATTTGTCAGTTCGCTGCAGTGCAGAGACAGACCCCTAAGCAACTGTCTTGACAAAAGAATGTTTAAATTAAGGACATAAAACGATGTACCCGAGTAAAGTTTGTTAAGTTCATTTGATTCAAGTCAAGCCACTCTTTCACATCTGGAGTTACGTGAACATTTGCAGTTCGAAAAAATTAAGCGAAGTTGCATCTGCCCAGTGTCAGTTATTTCGATGAAGTGTTTGACTAATTTTTTTGTAAATGCAACTTCGTTAATGCGACGTTCGAAAAAGATTGGGTTTTTCTGTTACTGAATGTAGAGTAGTAGAATTTGAACATTCCCGTAGTTACCAAGACTTGCAAAGGGAATACTTTTGCCGGTTTGAGTGGGCACCGTATTTATTCGATTGTTAGCCGTCCTTATTGTAAGCCGCACGAAATGATGAAAAACAACATTACAAGCCGCGACTTACAATCGAATAAATACGGTAGCCGGTACTCTCCTACATGATGTGCAGTATAAGGCTTCACCATTCTCACCACTCCTGCTGTATTTGTCCTGAACTTTTTTGTCAGTTGAAAACGTCAACACGATGTTAGCAGCTAATCAGCATCGCGTCTTATTCACGAAACATCGATTTTTTTTCTACGTTCTATAACTTTTGCTCCAACCACGGCCCACAAGACAAGTTTTTTTCCAGCAAGTGAATCGAAAAAAGCGAAACGATCACAAAAGCGTAGACGTAGAGAGAAGTTAATCTGTTATTGTCACCACCAGATTATCGACTTGTCATGGGAACCAGTCACCGCCCCAAAAGAGCTAAGAAGTCAGCCTCGTATGGTTACCGCCGCACATACGAAGAAAAATAAAACCATGCCTACCGCCAGTTAACGGGAAAACATCCCTCAGTTACGTTTGGCGCTGCACAAATGAGAAACAACTGAGTCATGTTTGGTTGGCCATGTTTTTTGTTAAAATGTATTGAATCCATCAAAACCTAAAAACTATCGTAAAAAGGTAGCATGAAGAAATAACTCTTCCTCGTGTAAATGTGAAAGAATGGATTGTAGCAATCTTCCTGAAAGGAAACATTTGTTCCACACTGAAAAGGTTCTGACTAGCAATTGACATCATGCGTTTGTGTGGACGAACGCTTGTTACAAACCGTTAGAACGCGAGTTACGAAGAGCAGTGTAAGCCTATAGTGATATGAAAAGTAATAAATTACACAGGAAAAGAAAGGTGCTTCTTTTGTTTTCAGATGAATAAAAAATATTTTTCAGTTAAACTGCAGCTTTTCTTTTGAAACAGGTCAAAACAACAAAAACAGTCTTGTTTTCACGTCAGCGAATACACTTTTAGGCTTAACCACAGCTTGCTGTTTCTATAGTGCGCAGAGTCCGAAGCTGGCAAAACTACAAAACGCGATCGTGATTTGAGAAAAGTGAGTGAAATGTGCATGATGTACAAGACAAAGAAAACATATGCTAGTTTGTGAGAGCAGGGGTCGGCAAATACCGGGCCGAGGCCGGCGCTGATCTTCGAAGAAATCGTTACGAGGTCGTGCCGAACCAAGACCAAATTGGTCCAAAAGTGATTGGAACGACTGACATAACGAACGCACTGTGAATACCATTGACTACCATAATCCCTACAGGTCGGAGCATCTTATTGCGGCAAAGCAAGACCAGATCTCTCACTGAATCAGTGCCATGATGACTTACGAGTTGTAATTAATTTTCATGTGCCAAACATTCATTATTTTATTGAGGGCCGGTACGCAAAGTAGTGCCAGGCCGAAACCTGTCCGCAGTTCAAAGAAGTTTGCCAACCCCTGTGTTAGAGAAGAAGTTTGCCAATCCCGGTGTTAGAGGTCATACTTCCAATTTTTACTTCAGTGTTTGGTCTGGAATTAGCTGCAGTGTGACGTGTCGCTTGACGCAATATTGCAGAAGCGTTGGTTTTGGTGCGTAATTAGTAATCATTTTTGTAGCACACACTAATATCCAACCACAAACGTTAGCGCCGAGGCCACACCAGGTCCGTAGCCACGGGGGGAATTCGGGGGCACTTCCTCCCATTTTTTGTGTCCCTCAAAATTTGCTGTGCTCACAAAAGTTTATTTATACTTATATGCATGGGCGTCGGAAGGGAGCCAGGGTGTCAAGACCCCTGGATTTTGAAATTTGACATTTTTCTGTTACATTTTTAGCAAAAAAGGTCGTTTTCTTAGTTTTGAGAAGGAAAAATCAAATTTCGCCAATTTTGACCCCCCCTGAAAAAAATCTTTATTGTTACCTCTGGAAAAATCCGCTAAAAGTGGTTTCTACGATACAAAACAAAAAACAAAGTAGATCAGCCTTGACGAATAAATAACACCTAGCTTTGCAACAGTTAAAGAAAGATCCAAGAATAATCATCACCAAGGCTGACAAAGGAAACATCACCACAGTCTTAGATAAAGAATGGTACGACAACACGATTAACCAAATGTTGGACGATGAAGAAACCTAAAAACGGCTCAAAACCAGCCCAACCGCATCTACAACTAAAGAAGTCAATAAATTCATAAACAACTTACTCGAATCCAATAAGATCACAAAAGAAGCAAGCTTTAGATTGAAAATCACAGATGCCACAGCACCCCGACGGCACGGACTACCAAAATTACACAAAGAAAACATCCCTCTACGGCCCATAATATCCTTCACAGACTCACCTACCTGCGGCCTAGCTAAGGAATTATCCTTTCTACTGAAACCTCTTATCGGAAAATCAAAATATCACGTAACAAACTCTTCAGTCTTCGCATCTTCAATTACTCAGGAAATACTCCAAACTGATGAAAGAACGGTCTCATTTGATGTGGTATCCTTATTTACAAAAGTCCCAATTCAATTGGCATTAAACATAGCTAAACAACGTCTTCAATCCGATCCTGACCTGAGTCAACGCACAGGTTTGTCAACCAGTGACCTTATCAAGGGTCTTGAAATTTGCTTAAATTCAACTAATTTTACGTTTCGTGGAAAACATTACAAACAAGTTTTTGGAACAGCAATGGGCTCCCCCGTCTCATCAGTAGTGGCAAACTTAATCATGGAAGACATTGAAACACGGGCTCTAGAAACCTTTACAGACCCTCTGCGTTTGTGGAAAAGATATGTAGATGACACTTTTGTGATCATGAAGAGATCAAAGTTGTCCGAATTCTTGACACATCTGAACAAAATAGAAAACTCCATCCAATTCACAATTGAAAAAGAAAAAGAAGGATGCCTTCCGTTTTTGGACCTCCTGGTTAAGCGTTCGCCATGTCTCCACTTACTCTCAGCAGTATATCGTAAGCCAACCCATTCAGATAGATACCTCAACTTTAGATCAGAACACCCTATACAGTATAAACAGTCAGTGGTTAACACTCTTTTCCAACGAGCCAAAAAACTTTCCTCCACAGCCCAAGACCTGAACAGCGAACTGAAATACGTGAAACGAACTCTCTTGTTGAATGGTTATCCGAAATGGATAATTAAAAATAGCAAGAAGAAGCAACACAACAGATCGCCTGAGTTTAGATCTAAAATCGTTTTGCCCTACTCAACAGACTTGGGGGAGAATTTGAAACGGATTCTAGAGAGACATCGTATACAAACCTTTTTCAAGCCTATAATTAAACTAAGTACAATTTTAGCTTCAGGAAAAGATGCAGTTCCTGCTAGCAAACGTCGAGGCGTCGTTTATGAAATTCCTTGTGGGAGCT
>Ga0210059_1001708_pt1 | contig 33463 bp, 19 predicted proteins | sample Ectturendosymbi2_FD_188042 | JGI IMG/M metagenome (GOLD analysis project Ga0210059, IMG submission 188042) | Ecteinascidia turbinata endosymbiont from Florida, USA - Sample 2 (SPAdes) (version 2) | ecosystem: Host-associated > Tunicates > Ascidians > Unclassified | place: Key West, Florida... | reverse complement strand
AAAATTAAAGATATTCATCATTGTAAAGAAACTGATCATGTTTATGCTATTGTCAGAACAGGCCATGGGCAACCCACATGGTCCATACTGGCGATCTGGTTCCGGCGGACACCATGTTGGTGACCCCTGGTTTAGGCTTAGTACGTTAGGCTACTAGCAAGTGTAGTGCAGCCTGGTTTGTGTCATGTTACAGGCATCTGGCAAATAAGTTTTCAAAATTGATTATAGAAAGGGCCACTGGAAAACTATGTCATGTGTCTATTTTGCCGCCATCTTGGAGGCAAAAAAGATATTGCCTACTTTATATTATGGGCCACAGGCCGGTCCGGGCCAGAAAATATGTTGTAGTTTGGCAGAACGGGCCGGTCCGGGCAGTTTCATGTTAGCTCCGGGCGGGCCGGGCTGCAAAAGTGCTGGCCCGTGCCATCTCTAAACCACTGAAATAGAAGATTCAGACGTGATCTTTAAGGTCAACTTTTAATGCGTTACATTCGACATACCCATCTCATCTAATGAGAAACGCTTCCAGCAGGTACAGGAGCATAGCTCTGCCTTTGGCTTTTTCTCTATGACATTCAGAAATGTCCAGTCCAGCAAACCAAACCACGTTCTTCATCACTGCAAAACCTTGTAACAAACATTTAAGCATGGCTAAGATATTGACGCGGACAGAGGAACTCTGTATGTAGTTTCTTCGAAGAGATCCTTCGGAAATTTTTGCACAGACACAGTCTGATAAGACGTTTCCGAAACATATCAGCAGGCTTCCGAATTGTGCACATGAAAGGTGTTTTTCTCAGCTGAAGCTGATGAAGTGGCATAACCATGTTGCAGGGGAGATTGGTGAATCTAGCCACTTGTCAGACAAATGAAATGAAATCTAATAGTTCTCACAATGACATTCCATCCAAATTTTTGAAAGTAGCTAGTGGCATTGTGTCAGAATGGTTGTTCAAATTCTTCAACAAATGCAATGACTACTGGTGAATTCCCGGACTCCTGGAAAATTGCCCACATCACTCCAATTCCTAAAGTTCATAGCCCAAGTTCCTCATCTAAATGTAGACCAATCTCTGTTCTTCCAGTATTATCAAAGTTGTTTGAAAAAGTTCTTTATCACAGAGTATACTCTTATTTGACAGAACACAATCTAATTGACAAAAGACAGTACGGTTTTAAAGACAATCACTCAACAGAGCTAGCCATTACAACTATTTAAGGTGAACTACTCAGAAACTTTGATAATAACATGTTCCTTATTTCTAGACCTATCAAAAGCATTTGACTGCTATGACCATGAAATTTTACTTGATAAACTTTATCACTATGGTATCAGAGGTGTTTCTCATAAACTATTCTCAAATTTTCTTCACAATAGAATGCAGTGCACTAAGATAGGGGCATTTAAATCTTCATACAAATCTTGTGGGTATCTTGTGGGGTCCCCCAGGGTAGTTTTATTTTACCTTTGCTTTTCCTTATTTACATTAACGATATCACAAAAGCTTCCTCTTTTCGTACTAGTTTATTCGCTGATGATATTAATCTCCATATGTCAAATTCCTGTCCTAATGCTCTTCAGACAACTGTTAACCTTGAACTGTGTAAAATTGACCACTGGCTAAGAGCCAACAAGCTTTCTCTTAACTAAAATAAGACTAATTTTATGCTATTAACTTCTCGAAAACACAATCCTGCCTCATTTAAAGTTAACATAAATAACCACACTATTACCCCTGAAGACAACCTAAAATACCTAGGTGTCCTTCTTGACAATAAGTTAAGCTGGAAAACTCATATACAAAAGGTAAAAACTCAGCTATCAAGAGCTTGTGGAATTCTATCCAAACTTAAACATTATACATCACCACCTGTACTGAAAGTTGTCCTTAACTCAATAATCCATCCCTACCTTAATTACTCAGTCCTCAATTGGGGACGTGCTTCAAATGCAACCATTCCGCCTCTCATTAAGCTCCAAAATAAAGCTATAAAAATAATAAATCCAACTAACATGGGATCACTAGCAGACTATTTCCAGCACTTAAACATCTTATGCCTTCCCAAACTATATAGCTTTTCAGTAGGGAAATTCATGCACTCTTATCATACCAAACTGCTTCCAAATCATTTTGATGAATATTTTATTCCACTCAGCTCAATTCATTGTCACTCCACAAGACTAGCAACCTCTAAAAACCTGTTTTTACCTAGACTTAACTCTTCCTCAGGAAAATTTATTGGCCCAAAGGTATGGTCTTCAATACGAGATGATATTAAAGATTCAACCACCTCTACCTTTAAATGGAAACTTAAGAAAGCTTCCTCCTACATGAAACCAATTCCCAATTATGAACTTTAGCAACATTTCATTTGTCCACAAACTACTGTGTATTCTAGTATTCTGTAACTCTGTTTTATTTTTTGTGTGTATCTACTTTTTCGTATTTTCTGTGTGCACATTCTATGCTTTTCGGCATGAAGTACACTTTTTGTTTTTTTCTGTTTTGCTTTGTTTTCTTATGTAGCTCATTAATAAGTTTTTGTAACTTTTTTACTTTTTATATTACTAGTTTTTAATTTCTTTATATTGCTAAAAATACTCTAACCACACCAATTTCCTTCACCTAAATAATTCGGTCCACTCATCTATGTACATAGGCATGCGCTTTCACCTGTACATTTTCTTCACCATGTTCTGCGTTCATTCGTTTTCTGTTTTCTTTTCATTATGCTTATTTGATCTCCAACTGTTGTTTCTCAACACTTGTCAAAAAGTGATAAACGAGGTTGGTTGACCAGATGACCGCCACGGTTTTTCGCCAATCCTATATGACACAGCGCCCGTCTTTATTTTACACCGATCAGCTATTATGCCATTGTGTTTTCATTTGCTCTAATTTTCGCTAATGGTTGGTTTACTGCATGCCATGACTTTTATGGTGTTTCTTATTGGCTGAGTCATATGAAACAATAAAACATTACCATTCTGTTGAGTCAGAGACTTCCTCTCATGAAGGATATTGTCAGTCAGTTTGCCAAAAAAGATCAAGAAGGCAAAGTTAAGTTTTGAAGGTCTGTGCTGTGGTGTTACATGTGTGAATAATATTTTTATGAACTTGTTGTCCACATGAACTCGGTATTAAGATAATAAATTAGCTTCTGTAAAAGTCCTATCTACCTCATGCACAAGGGAAAAAGTTATTTTGAAGTAAAAGGGTACTGGAGTGGACCTTGCCTTGGCCACACCAGCAAAAGATATGCAAAGAGGATGTTAATTTTGCAAAAAGGTCGTGCCACGGTTGATTGAACGGGTTGAACAGAATGACGTCATCAAGCTACGAGTGAGCGCTAAAAATGGATATCGCCTAGGGCGCTGGAATGCTTGACATTCTTAAATATGCTTAAATTTTTCTATCCTTTGACCTGTCTGGCATGGGTGGCCCTGCTGGGAGCTTGCGCTCCCACCAGCATAGCTCTAGGGGTCACAGAGGTACGCAAGCCCCTCCGCCTCGATAACACAAGACAGGTTAAAACTCGACAATTTGCTTTACCAAAAGCACGTTCAAACTCAGGTGCTAAAATGATAAAATATAGTGCAATAGAAATCTGGTCAAAAATTCCTCCGGAGATAAAAAATAAAACGTGTTTGGCACTTTTTCTGGCAGAGTATAACAAATATGTACTACTCAGCTACTACAACCATATTTTATGTTTTTATTTAATGTTGTACATAAAGCAAGTGGATTGATTTGATTACGTATCGCTACTACAGTGGAAAGTGTCAAATCATGAAGTATCTCTGCTATGTATTACATCGTTAGGCTTTTGTTGCGTTCACAGAAACTGGTCTCATCAAACCAGTGTATGAAGTTGTGGTATGCCTACCAAACAAATCCATTTCCGCTCTCACGCATGTATTAACAAGTTCTTTTCCGCAAAGCATGATTGCGAGACTGGTTCTCAACCTGCTTAAATCTCGTGACACTATTGCGATGTTGCAGTGGTCTATAGCTTGTGACGCATTTCTTCTTTGGCATTCACGAATATTTTTGAATGTATAAAAACAGTAAATGTTTAACGTGACAAATTTAAAGCGTTTTTTTCTGGTGGCTTTTCCTTGCCTGCAACGCATTTTACTTCAATTTACCATATAACCGCTTTGCACATATTACATTTGATACCCAGAGTAAAAGACTTTTACTATTATACACTGTTCCCTTTACGCTGAAAGCAGCTTCGTCTATGGGAGGTCTGCAGGCTAGATGACCCTTGGTCCTTCGCAGCCTCCAACTCCCTCATGCATTCTATACATCGATGTACTTGGAAGGCATTGCAGTTCTTCATCATAATAATCATGATGGCGTCATTCATGCGTGCCTTAAAAAGCTTGTATTTCATCAAAATACAGTAAATGCATTAGCACCATCAAGCGTATACTCTGTACTACCGCAATGTATACATCCTCGTCTTCTTTCGTGTATTTGTGTTTTTTTCTCTTTACTGCGATGCATGTTAAAAGTCTAGCGTTTTGCATGTGGGAGTGAAGACGTTACACAATACAATTCCTTGCCGAATACCTTACCTAGGTGTCCTTCTTGACAATAAGTTAAGCTGGAAACCTCATGTACAAAAGGTGAAAAGTCAACTATCAAGAGCTTGTGGAGTTCCAACCAAACTTAAACATTATACAAGACAGTCTGTACTGAAAGTTGTCTATAACTCAAAAATTGTTTAGAGAACCTTAATTACTCAATCCTCAATTGGGGACGTGCTTCAAATGCAACTATTCAGCCTCTGGTTAAGCTCCAAAATAAAGCAATAAAAACAATAAAACCAACCAACACGAAATCTCTAGAAGAACCTTTCCAGCACTTAAACATCTTAAGCCTTCCCAAAATTTATACTTAGTAGGCAAATTCATGCACTCTTATCACAACAAACTGCTTCCAAACCACTTTCATGAATATTTCATTCCAATCAGCTCAATTCATTCTCACTCCACAAGACTAGCAGCCTCTAACAACCTATTTTTACCTAGAGTTAACTCTTCTTCAGGAAAATGTTCCCTCACCTTTATTGGCCGTAAAGTGTGGTGTTCAATACCAAATGATATTAAGTCTTCAACCACATTTACCTTTAAATGGAAACTGAAGAAACACCTCCTACATGATAAAGATACACAATTATGAACTTTTGCAACATTTCACTTATCCAGAACCACATTCTGTAAATTCTGTATTCTGTAATTCTGTGTATTTTGTGTATGTTTACTTTTCGCATTTTTTCTTCCCTGTGCACATCCCATTCTTTTCAGCATGAAAGCACACTCCATAGTTTTTTTGTTTGTTTTTTTCTTCTGTACCTCATTAATTTGTTATTGTTTCTTTTTTTAAATATTTTGTTTAAACATGTTATTAACCACACCAAATTCCTTCAAATAAATGTGATCCACTCATCTGTGTACGTAGGCATGCTCTTTCACCTGTACATATTCTTCACCATGTTCTGTGTTTGTTTGTTTTCCTAATTGTGCTTATTTCACTCAGATGTTGTTTTAAAACACTTCCCAATAACTGAAAAACAGGATTGGTTGACTAGATGACCGCTGTGGTCCCTCACCAATCCTATATGACACAGCACCCCTCTTTGTTTACACTGATCAACCATTGCGTCATTGCATTTTCATTTGTTCTAATGTTCACTATTGTGGTTGGCTTGCTCAGTGCAGTGGCTTCTTGTAGTGCTCCTGTTTGTTGGCTGAGTCATATGAAACAATAAACCATTGTCAATTGTCCATTCTAAAAGTTGAATAAAACTCCACTGATTTATAATGTTTCATGTTTCAATTTGGGGGATCTTGGAGCTTTGTTTGGGGGTCTAAGCCCACCAAAGCTCCTTCGCAGCGACGGGACTTGGGAATACCGCTAAAAACATGACACAGCGCATATGCAAAACTTCCAGTGGCTGACGTATCCACAAAATCAAGCAACAATCCTGTGATACAACCGCTGAGCATTGGCTATGTGCCAGCCAGGACAGAGCCCGCCAGTCTGCCACCCTCCATCCTGACCAGCCTGCACTGAATTTTCACTAATCAAATTTAAAGCAAAAGTTAGCCTGTCAGAGAAAATTTAAATTTAATAAAAGTTACAATCCGGCTCCAGTAAAAACTGAAAATTTCACTCCTGCTCCGGGTCCGGTTTTTATTCATAAATCCAATTCGGGGTCTTGCTCCGGCAAAAATCGCAGACTTCGGCTGGAATCCACTCCGGCTCCGTGATTACCTCTGGGGCCTAAAGGCATTTGGGTAGCAGTCTCCGTAACGATGAATGTTTGGTTCGTAAAATGGGGTGATTGTAGGAGTGAATTAGTTTGGGTAATGGCATGTTACTTTTAGTATGCAATTGAATGTATAATTATTCAAATTTTCCAATAAGAAAGACAACTTTTTATCGCAATATGGCAATTGGGATTTCAATTTGCACAGTAGGAGACGCTACGTATTAAAACTTTACGATTGGTTCGCAGAACACATTGTAGAATCCAGGGTTTCCACGCGGTATTGAAAGTATTGAAAAAGTATTGAATTGTGAAATCGGTTTTCAAGACCTTGAAGAAATATTGAATGTGACCAAACTGTACATATAGTATTGAAAAAGTATGGAAATTCCAAATTCAGCTATTGGTTTATTCCAATTTTGTTCATCGCCGCTGACGACAGTTCTGCAGGTGTTTTTTCATTGTGTTCCATGAATATAATTTTTTAAAAATTCAGATAAGTGATGGTATTAAAGTTTTTTTTATTTAGTATTGACAAAGTATTGGAAAAATATTTTTTGAAAATGGGAACCCTGAGAATCGCAGAATACAGGAAAGGATGATATTCACTAAGTGCTTTAGCAATGCTGCCAGCAATAAGTTGTTAGCCATGCCGTTGCTAAGTAGGAAAATCAACCTCACCACACGGGAATGTTAAAAAATTGCGCACAATCAGCAGTGATTCATATCACCAAAGTCTGCACCAGGGCCAGGCGCAGACACAGGGGGGTGTGCAGAGGATGTATTCCCCACCACGAGACCTAAAGAGGTGTTGACATGACACTTGATTTCATTAAATCATAGCCAAAATATTTTTGTACTGCACATTACACGCTAAAGATGCTAAAATTTAACTTATGCCAACAATTAGTCAAAAATGCTTCTTCGTTCATTAGATGAGGTAGCCTTGTTTATGGAACCTGATATAAAATATTCAATAATCGCATGGGCGTCCGCAGAGTAGGGGATGCAAAACGGGCATTTGCCACCCGCCTGGAAATCGGAATTGAGAACCAAACATTTCTAGGAAAACCTGAAGTTGGTATCATTCCCATTAATTGATTTGATTCTTGCAATGACAGTTTTTTTGCCGGAATGAAACTCACACTGCACAAGAGTCAGCTTCACAGTTATAGTGTCATGCAGTGATGAGCTTGCAGTTCATTCATGCCCCTCCTTTGCTTGCAGAGGTGGGTTGCGAAAGTCGCGAGCGGATTGTTCTACTGTTGGTCTTTATTGCGTAATAATAACATAGCAACAAATCTGCAAAGGTTCACTTTGTATTACGGTGGCAGGCGTTTTGTTGCATGAGACTGTTGAACGCAGACGTCTTGGCAAGTAATGCAGCGAAAAGTGACATGCTGATAGCAGTAGGATACTGAGCACGTTACAAACTTCCATAAACAATGTCGACATTTTGTAGAGAAGTGCCACACTACATCGCATCGTACTTTAACAGATTAACGAAATCACGGTAACGGGGGAAAACGGGCAAAGAAAAACAGACGTCGCGGCTGGACCTGGTCTAGAAAAGTGTTGATGTGTTAAAATTGAAATAGCATGTATGACATAAATGTTATAATAAATAAGGTAGCCTGTACTTTAGTGAGAGCAAAATATTTTTCTCAAAATTTCAGCCCCCCCCGTTAAAAATTCCTGCGTGCGCCCATGAATTGCTGTATAATCCAGTCCCATCTCACACTGAAATGCAAGAAGAGATCAATCTTCCAACTTCTGCGACTGTTTCCTAGTTTAGAAATGAACTTTTCAATACCACGACCGCGGTCTGAGTAAATTCTGTCTCAGTGGTGTAGGAGGTTGAGGTGCAGGGGGTGCAAGGCACCTCCAAAAGTTTTGATTTGTTGAAAATCCGAACAAAATCCCTGAAAATTTCGGCAAAATCTTTGAAAAGTTGGGCAAAATCCCTGAAAATTCAAACAAAATCCCTAAATATTTAATCAAAATTCCTGAACATCTGGGTAAAAATGGCGCCCAACCTTGTTTGACTTCGAAAAATGTCGCCCAAGGTTTGCAGAAAAACAAGCGAAGACCATTATTTTCGAGGTCGCACCACAAAAACGGTTGACAAAAGTTGCACGACAACTTTTTGGGCAAGTTTGGGAAAATTTGGGCAAAAATCCTTTGCACCCCAAAAAGCTGCTTGCTCCTACACCTATGGTCTGACTAAATTTCACGCAGGATCCGAGCAACCACTGGTGTGCGTAGTCATAAACAACTCTAGTTACCCGACCGTCAAAAACAACCACACAGCTTATCATGCATTTGAGAAACACTGAATACAGGCAAAAGGGTTTCTAAATTATCGTTTAAAAATATTTCTGGTCGAAAGTTATATCTACTGTATATGTCAACCAAACGATCTTAAACGGGAAGTTAAGAAAAAAAATGGAGGGGTGCAAAGAGTGGGCCAAGAAAAAATCTGAGGGGCCATTGCCCACACAAGCCCCCCTTAGAACCGCAACTGAGGGCATTCACGGCAGGGGGGATCCAAACTGCAACTACATGATTTTTCTTATTGCAAGGCTATACTAACACATGCTGCATGGATTTAATTTTTCGAAACTTGTTTCTTTGTCAACATCGTTTATACGTATTATTCAAATGCCAGTAATTCTCACATTCTTCAATACCAGGGACTTATACTCTAGGTGTGCAGCGCACACCCAATCAAACAGATAGTGACGTGACTTTTTCCAGATTGTGCAATCAAGGGGAAATCTCAAAAAAGGATTGAAAGATAATTATGATCTTTTAAATGTTATTATGAGCCAAATTTCAAAACTGTCCTATTTCAACTGGCTTGATTTAGTTGACTTTTTGATGCATCGCTAGTTTCTCGTTTCTTTTTTTGATGTGGTAGCCCTGGGTGTGCGCTAATACAGTCTCTCACCTGCGCTTGCAATATGCGCATCATTTCGAGCTTCGTCATTTTTGACAGTTCAGGCAGATTGATCACACTGGTTTACTCAAGCCCTATCTACTCTGCCCCCAGTAATTGCGCATATAACAGCCACATAATAAAACACGAAAGCTTTTTTGCGTACTATATGCGCATTCTCAATTCCTGTGTAGTTCAGCAGCTTTCCAGGTGTCAACCCTGGGTTTCCGCCATCCCAGCCGCATGCCTTCTCTGCTCGACTGCTGTTCAACGAGACATTCGAGCAGCCTGATGTTTTTGCAGTAGTGAACTGTCCTGTCGCAGCGTTGAATGTGTTTTACTCAACTCTTTTAATGCTCAGATTTTGCAGTTGTGAACTCAGGCCTATAGTCACGAGGGGGAGATTTCTCCCAAATTGCGTTGTACCCAGAAAATTTTTTTAAAAACATATAATAAAAACAAAATTACCCGCCCCAAATGGATTTGCCCCAGCTAAGTTTAAAACCTGGCTGCGTGCCTGTGTCACTGTGTGAACTGGGCTGATGTAGCACTGAGTGTGTTCTACTCTCCTGTTTTAACGCGTTACCGGATATTTTTGCAGTTATGAACTGCTCTGTCTGAGCGTTGAGTGCTGTGTTTTGCTCCAGTCTCCTAACTTGGAGTTCTGAGAATTTATGTTCATTACAGTAACACATTGTACAACAACCAGTAAGGAGAGTGCGTGTAGAATAATATGCATGTTGTTTTAACTGACTTCGACAAAACATTGATTTGCAAACGTAATTATGACGTCATGTTATGACGTAACACACACCGTTTATACAGTAACAATGACCACCATACGCCACTGCTCAAAACTAGGATTTGTTACGGGGCATGCAACCAAGAATTCGCCCTGGGCGTCGTAAGACCTCTGCACGCCACTGAAAGAACCTTAGTTAATCCTTGAAACATCAGCAGCTAGCAGTGGCGTGCAGAAGGGATGGCGAACGGGGAGACGGCCCCGGGCATCCAAGACAGAGGGGCATCCAAAATGTGAAATTACAAAAATTTAAATGCTGTAGCTAGATGATTTTTTCTATTGTAAGGCTACTAACGCATGCTGCATGGATTTAATTTATCGAAACTTGTTTTGATGTCAACACTAATGTTTACGTACTCAAATGCCAGTAATTCTCAGCTTCTTCAATACCAGGGACCTATACTGTAGGTGTGCGGCGCACACCCAATCAGACTGATAGTGACGTGACTTGTTCCAGATCGTGCGATCAAAGGAAAATCACAAAAAGATTGAAAGATAATCAGGGTTGAGAAAACCCGTTGTTTTCAAGAGAAAACCAACCCACCTGTTTTTTTTTGTTTTTTTAACCCGTATGTCTGGGTGTTTTGAAAAGAAACAGGTTTTTGTTAATAAAAAAAACACAAAAACCACTTTGTGCATTGCTTACATTGCATCATGCAATATCACCATTTTCAGAATTACACAATAATAACTTGTTATACCTATTGTGGAATTCAAAATTGAGGATAAAAAGATGTACCCCATCTTTGTTTTTGAAAGTGTTGTTGGTAAATGAAATCCAAAGTGGCATGGTTTTGTAAACATGGGCGCAGCAAACAGAGAAAAGCCACTCACACACAAACTCCGCAGTTTCAAGTCAAGTTTATGCACATTTCCTGCTTGTTCAGCATCTATAGAGTGTATTTTTTTAGCATATTCTTTGGTATGGTCCAACATCAGAAAGAGCTTGTATACAGAGGTGGCAGAAAAATTAATTAAAATATACCGATTTTACAGAGCTGAAGAAGATAACCAATAGAATTTACTCAAACTGTTCGAATTATTCATAACTTTTTTCAAGTCATTAAAATATCGTTGCTGTTCGTTTGTTTCATTAAAAAAAATTACAATTATTTGTACAAGTGTGCTGCTTATTTTAATTTCTATTTCATGGTGCATTTTTCAAAAAGAAAATATTTTTGGTGGGTTTTATTGTATTTTTTAAGTGGGTTTAAAAAAAACCTGGTGTGGTCCAATTGCATGAACCATGAAGATAATTAGGAACGTCTAATTGATCTTCTGAACCAAATATTTCAACGTGCTTGATTTAGCTGATTTTATGATGCATCACCAGTTTCCCGTTTCGTTTTTGTGCTAATACAGTCGCACACCTGTGCTTGCAATATGTGCTTCGTTTCGAGCTTCATCGTTAATTGGCAGTTCAGGCGGATTGATCATAACGGCTCACACAAGCCCGTATCTGTTCTTCTCCCTTCGTAATAGTACTTATAACAGCAACATAAAAACAACAAAAATTTTCTTGCGTACTTTATGCGCATTCTCAATTCTTGTGTAGTTTACAAGTTTCAAACTGTCAACCCTGGGTGTCCGTCATCCCCTGCTTGCATATCTTCTGATTGACTACTGTTCGACGAGGCATTTGCGTAGCCTTGTATTTTTGCAGTTGTGAACTGCGCTGATGTAGCACTATGCTCTACTCCCCTTTAAATAAGCCCGTAGCCGGGATTTAAGTTTTTGGGGGCAAAATGCGTTTTTAGCGAGGCAAGATTTTTGTTTTTATTATATGTTTTAATAAAAAATTTTCTGGGAACAACAAAAATTTGGGGGGCACGAACAATTTAGGGAGCATTGCTCTCCAATTGCCCGCACCCCGTGCCCGTGGGTACGGGCCTGATTTTAACGCGTTGCCGGATCCTTTTGCAATTATCGACTGCTCTGTCTCAGGAGACCGCTGATAATTTATGTTCATTACAGTGACACATTGTAGCCTACAAAGAGTAAAGAGATATGCACAGGGACGCCGGAGGATGGAGGCATGACTGGGCCATTGCCCCTCTGGTCTTTCAAAAGGAAGCAACGGGAGCGGAGGTGCCTTTTCATAACAGTATCATTGGTACTTTCATGGTTTATGAAGATCGACGTGAGACAATTTATTGCAGCTATTCGGGCACCCAGAAAGTTCAGAATGATTTTCTATAATTTCTGTTATTACTTTTGAGGTAAACACTGTTGATGAACAGAAACAACCGTAAGTGGTAACGATTCTTCTGTCTTTTATAAGTTTCCATTGTTCTCAACTCGTCCTGTCTTGTCACGTCCTCCCCCTGCCCTACCGCTGCTCCAGCGTCCCTGAATACGCATGTTGTGTCAGCAAACTTCGCGAAATCGTTGATTTGCAAACATGAATATGACGTAATATTGTGACGTCGCACACAGCGTATATCCAGTAACAAGACATCCATACGTCACTGCTTAATACTAGAATATAGAAGGGAGGCATCCAGTGAAGCAGTCGCCCCGGGCATCACCAGACCTCTGCACGCCACTGGCAGCTAGTATCGTTATCATACCAGTTGAACAAAAAATGTTAACTCATCAAAGAAGACATTTGTTAGTCTTGTTTAGGGCTTGAGTATTGTGATGAAAGTGTCTTTCCAAATCTTATAATTCCTTTTCAAATAATGCTGACGATGGCAGTATCTGTTGCATGTTGTGAGCGATCTTTCAGTAAACTGACACTGATCACTTCATACATCTGAGCCTCAACGAGCCGTAACAGGTTGTGCGATCTACTGTAGCTTTGATGAGCACAGAAAGGGGTGAAACAGAGAAAATTGACTTTTACGAAATCATAGACGAATTTGTTTCAATAAAAGCATGGAAAGTGTTTTTGTAAATAGCATGTTGCATTATTTAAACAATAATGGGCTGGAAGTATTCATGGTTCGATAGAACTGTGTCTTTCGAACACAAGTAATACCTGACTTGCATTAAATACCTTATTGTACCATCCAAAGTAAATGTGTTTCATTCATTTTAAAAAAATTGTTGCTTCAAGCTTGTAGTGGGAGTATGTTATGTGATTTCTTTGTAAGATTTACAATTTGGTCAACCATTACAATGCACAAATTATGATGACATTACTACTGTATTTGATTGTTTTTATATTCTTCACAATAAACATAAGTAGGCACAGGATTATGTTATAGTCCTTATGGATAAGTAATGTTTTATTTGCTGAAACGTTTAAAGCAAAAATAAACACATATTTTCTGTTTCAAGACATTTGTTATCTTCATGGTTTATCTTTCGTAAAGATTGTGCTAATATCTAATATTTCACTTATTAAAAAGGACGCACATTTAAATTTTGCCATGATGCCATTTTGTAGAGATACATCCAGACCCGTAACCAGCTTGGGACATCAGGGTGGCGAAGAGTTGTCTGAGAGGGGCACAAATTTTTTAAAGTATGTCCAATAGTTTTAAACGATGTCTAACACATTTTTCCAGGTGGGGCGAAAAATTTTGCAGGAGGGGCTTCGCTCCCCCTGGTTACGGGCCTGGATACGCCACTGGCACACCGTTACTAATTCTTTTAATCATAAGTTGTGTGCAGTTGCTCGAAGGTAGCTGCTTATAAAAATGACTGTGTTCAGATGGCGTTCTCATAAAGCTGTTTTCCTCGGCTGTGGATAGAACACAACTTTTACATTTGAGGTGTTCCTCACATTTTCAGTAAGTTGTGCAATTTTGAGTTTTGTTACTGAGGTTGGCCTTCACCCTTAAAATGAATTCCATTTCTAAACTATGCTACAATCACTCACAGTTGCTTGCCTCACTGCTGCTTTGACCTCTGGTTTTGATGTTTCTGACTCCTGCTAACTATACCAGTCGACACTGAAGAAAAATAAAAACGGACTTTGCACTTGGAAAAAATAGAGAGTTATGACTGAAGCTGTACATTGTAGCGTGATGACCACGCTGTAATAATGTCTTGCAACAGTTAAACTAGATAAGTCTTTTCGATAAACTGTCGATTCTATAAACCGTCGTTCGATGACTTGTCGTTCGATAAACTCTCGTTCGATAAACTGTCGGTTGGATGAACTGTCGGTTCGATAAACTGTCGGTTCGATATATTGTCGTTCGATGAACTGTCGTTTCGATGAACTGTCAGTTGATAAATTGTTGTTCGATGAATTGTCGTTCTATAAATTGTCGTGGTACCACGTAAACCTGGGGGACGTTGGCATATTTGAGAAAAAAGTATGCAGTGTTATCGGCGAATCAGAAAATTGACTAAATCAGTCAAGGCGAAATTTCTCAGCACTTTGAAATTGTTGTAGAAGAAAAGCGACGATACTTCCTTGAACTCAATGAAAACGAGATATGTGTTGCAAGAAACCTTTTCTCCACTAACTCTGCTATCGAGAGTGTCCCTGAAGAGCTGCAAGACGAGTTTTTGGCAGGCCCGTAACCAGCTTGGGATACCAGGGTGGCGAAGAGTTTTCTGAGAGGGGGAAAATTGTTTAAACTATGTCCAATAGCTTTAAAATATGTCCAAAACATTTTTCGAGGAGGGGCAAACATTTTTCTAGGGGACTTTGCCCCCCTGCGCTCCTCCTGGTAACGGTCCTGGTTTTTGGAACTGCGAAATGAATCTTCAGCAATTGAATTGTTCTCTGAAAAGTCCCTGACGCAGTTCTAGTGTGCTAATCACACCCAAACCAAACTATGCTCGCCTTCCCTTGTCTGCTTCCATTCATTTCTACCTACCCCTGTTAGGCTGGAATTTTAACCCTTGTCAACATTAACACAAAATCAAGGAAAAGACTGGGGTTGAGATTAGTTCTTGCAAACACGTCACCCAGAATTTCAAGGCTAGTTGCATAGATGTATGCTCAATCGTCTGATTGATTAGCACATATGCTGTTTGTTTTGCATAAGAATGTGAATATAGTGGATCTAACATGTGAAATTTTGTGTTTTTACCTTGTCCGGTGTTATTTGAACACCTTTAGAGTTGGAACTAATGCTGGAACCAAATGCTTATGTCATTGGAACGGGGTCGCGGAATCAAAATAACCACTGGTCTAAAGTTTAATAGGCAGCTAAAAACAACGCAAAACTGCGAAAAACTTTAAACTTTAGACTTTAAAACTTACAAGGAACACTTTAAGACAATCAGCTCACTTTTAATCAGAGCGAAAACAATTGAACTTATTTGATATCACGTTCGATGATTTACGCCTTTAATTTTATAGCAAATATTGAGAGTTTGCCAAAAACAATCCCTAATTTCCTTTATCATTCAGCATGCTTTGTCTATTGCTATAGGTCTAGTCATTTGGCAGCCTATACAATCTACTTCGAAAGGATAGGTGAAAGATCTTTTGCCCATTTCAAAGGCTGCAATCGTTAAATAAAACGTCATACATATCTTCTAGCAGTTTGACATCTTCGTTAAAGGTCTTCTCTTATCGTACTTATACCTCGTATTTTATTGAAACCACGCCCTACCGTTTATATTGCAGATGTTTTCTAGTCATGCAGTTTAGATTGTAATATAAACCATGGATTAATTCTAGAATATTATTCAAGCTTTAACTACCGCAGCATATAATGATCGCAGGCTTTGCAATTTCTTTCTAAAACAATGCTAATGCTTTACGGAGGTTTCACCAAACAGATCTTCTCATTTCAAACAACTACCTTTGAGAACACACAAGCACGCCGGTTTAGTGAGAAATCTACTGAAATTCGCTTTCCTAAGGTATTTTCGTAGAGCTCAGTACTCCTCTCTTAAATCTGTAAAATAATTCAATGTGTTGCTGCAATCGTTTCAAACATTATCTCGTTGTTACTTTAGTCACACTGCCATCGCACCCAGGGCTATCGAGGTTAGATGGCGCTTGGGGCAAGAAACAAGTTTGGCGAGCCGATGTTCGAACCTAAGGTCTTTCAAATGGAAATATGCTGTATTAAAGAAAGTACTTTCGACATTGTTGGGACTTTTTACGACTTCCCCCAGTGATTCGGCGCCCGGGGCATTGCGTTCCCCTTGCCCCCCTCGTTACGCCCCTGATCGCACCTTTAGCTCACAAAGTGTGGCGGATCTTATCGCAACTGAAACAAAACAAGTAAACCTGCATCAAGCGTGGACACTGCAAATGTTTAAGTGGTGATTATATTCATCATGAAGAAATGTTTTCTTTGGAGAATAACCTTTAATAACATCAACTACTTTGATTATTGTGAAGTTGATCGAGTGTTCACTAACGTTGAAACACAAAAATACAACCAAGTTCTCTTATAGTTTTTGTAAAGTCTATAATAAACTGGATACAAGATGTTCCGAAACAAAATCTTAAATGGCTAATGCATCAAAGTGTCATGACTAGGACAACCAAAAGCCAATAAAGTCAAAATTTTCTGCCTTTTTAAAAGTTTATGAAACGTCCAGAAACCAAATTTCACGCTGATACCATGTGCGGCTCCAAAGTTATTAGGTCAAAAAAGCCAAAATTTATTGTTAGGTCAAAATGTCTTGCAGCACAGTTTTTCTCTTTATCGATATTTTATTGAAGCTACTACAACAGATATTGACATGCTTTTGCAAGTTTCATTTCTGACAAAATACCGGATTTTTTGCGACTTCCGACGTAATATTGTTGTTTTGCCCACTACTGGACGATTGAAAGTAGCCTACGTTAAGTGTGGTAGTACTTGATGTTGAAGTAAAACAATGCAGAACCATCTCAGTGACTTCAGCAGATTTATTGATACTGGATATTTCTCTTATGCGTTTGGATTGATTTTCGTCTGCGGTTTGCCACCTCTAGTTTCGTTGGGTCTTTCACACTTTTGATTTTCTTTTCAGTTTAACGGAAAGACTTTAACCTATCGGTTTGATTTCTAATACATGCTGTGTATTCCGCGTAATTGTTAGGTCCAATACAGTCAAAATTGGTAAATCATAAAGTTAAAATGTACAGTTTTTATGTCAAAAATCGGTTGGCCTAGTCATGACCTCTGTTGCAAATGGTTGCTGCAAGCCTAACTTCACTCAAGATTTGTTTACGGCAATCCCTTGACCGCAATCATTTCCAAAGAATAGCTGTTTTTGAAGTGGGCGGAGAATAAGAGAACCTAGAGAAGGGCGGAGAATGAGAGAAGCCACTTCAAGCGAATATTCATTTTATCCACTGTAATAAGCGGTTCTCGGGTTCTGGTTGGGAAAAGATGAGTTAGGAAAAGTTGAGGCGAACGGGTCGAAGCAATTCTTTCAACGACATCGTATTCTTTGCACCAACACTTAGCATCGGTAACATAGGCTGTTTTGACACCACCAACAACAATCAAACTTGTTCTTGAAGTTGTCCTTTAGTCTTATACGTTTTCATCACCTAAGACCCTTTCATTGCACGCTTTCTGTAGTGGATTGATAAAGACATTGTTAGTAAAATTACACGAGACAGATGGCATAATTATTTTTATTTCCCATGTTGTTCAATAATTTGCGAAAAACACTTGCCAATTTTACAATGCTTGGACTTATAAACTATTTAAACTGAAATACCGACAAATGAATACGTCTTATGTGAAACAAATTAAAAAAGAAAACCAGCGCTTCACTACGTTGAGATATACAGTCCTAAATTCTTACGCAAAATGCTGGTAACGGTAGGAGCATTAGTGCCAACTGCTCTTCATTTGCCACTTGCCATTTCAGCTGTCATCCAAGTGTCATTTAACAAAATAGCATTGGAGCAAATGGCATTCAAAATAATTGGTTTCATACTGGGCCACAAACAACTGTACATTTCAAGAAAATTCAGGTGTTTATCAGCACAATTTTTCCAGCACCAGAATGACTAGCAACCTAATGATTACTAGTATTACATTTTTTTGCCAATTTTGCCACATTTTTCTGTGATGCAATCAAAATAAACATTTATTTCTAGATGTGGTAAATACAAAATTCCATTTGCGATTGAAGTAAGCAATGAAAGAGCCTCGTATTGAAAATATCACAGCTATGGCACTACATAAATGGTTCTGTCTTGCAACAATTTTAGTCTTTTTAACGCAATTGAAAATTGTTCTGGATCTTGTGTTTATTTGGCAAGCTGAGAAACATCAAGAGGTGTGTTTCATATCAGTAAATTTATGAAATCATATGTAATGCAGTTTGAATGTGGGAGCCTTTATGCAAATGGAAGCAGAAGAATAAAACATCTTTAAAATGTTTATTTACTTGCAGATTTGCGATAAGAATTTGTTAAAATGACTTTTTGTGGTTTAATTTATGGTTGGAGTATTTAAGCAGCATTGAAACAAAAGGCAAGAGTTAACTTACTATTTATAATCATTTTCAAAAAATAAAACGCCAATAATGTTCAACGCTAGCTTAAAACGTTTCGCCACCGTTCTGAAATTGTCTAATCAGTACAAGTAAGTGTTTTAGCTGTTGTGGATATGCTTCATGCTTGCCGAATGCATAATAGGTTAACAAAAGTTAAAATATTTTACATGCAATTGCTCGTTTCAATAAAGTATTTTAAAAACAATGTTAATAGCAGGGTCATCATGCAAAACTCTCCATGCTTGAAAGATGCTCCAGAGGTCGTCGAACTGGTACTTTCAATTGTACTTTGAGTAACTGCTGGATACGTTTCGTTCTGATTTGGTCCATGACTCGTTACATTTGTTTCATGACTCGTTACATTTGTTTCATGACTTGGTACGCTTGTTCCATTTGTTGTAAATCCATCGCTTATTGAGGTGGTATTGTAATTTATGGTGCTTGCTGCCGTTGATACAAGAGTACCAGTGCTGGCAGTGGTTGTAGTATCAGAAGCTCCAACGCAGTTAGTAATCAAGAATCCTGCACAAAAACGCAGTTTGTGTTTCAAACTTTATGATTGCTGATAAACGCGGTCATGCATCAAGGGTGACAAAAGCAAGGACAACTTAACATTTTTAACAATATTATACTCCTTTACTTTTTCGCTTTCATCAATGGAATGTTCATCAGCATTTAGACGAAGGACATTGAAACAATAATTTATTCGGCAATCGCAGTTGCAATTCAAAAGACTGTTGTTTTTAGCAACAGTAAAATGTAAGTGTATAACGGCTCGAGAAAATGTGGCTCATTTTTCCACTGTTCCGTATTTATTGAAATTGTTATTTGTGAGTATATTCGAAAAGAGCATTTTTTATTATATCGTTTCGCACAGTGATGTACAATCTTTCCCACGTAACAACATAGAAACAAGAAAGCAGAAGGCAGACTGAGAAAAAAACACAGCCTTAAAAGTTATATTATACCACTGCGATAAAAACCGTATCTATAGTCTTTCACAGCAAACAGGGAATTATAGTGTTTGGTTATTTCATTGACATTCCATTCACTCTTTTTGTCAAATGTAGCTATTCGGACCAATCAGTGTATTTCGATGATTGCTGACCAGCACGCTGAAAGTCTAAAGTTTGGTTCCGTTGTGTTTTTTCAGCTGTTTGTCTCACTCACAAAAAGGCAAAATCAACAAAATGATTCTAATTTAAATTTATGGGAAGGTGTTGATTAAACTTGCAATTAAAGCATGTCATGCAAAACAAATTTTATCAACAGGTGCTTTTTGTTTTTTAACGCACTTTAAACCTTCTAAGGAAAGCATGATGATACGTTTTTTCAAATCAGGAACTTATTCTTTGTTTTCAGTGGTACAGCATGTATAAATGATCACACGTATACAGTTAGTGCCCTTACCAACAACTTGTGCGCATAGACTATGGCATTGCGTATCTCGAAGTGCAAACAAAAGTGATACAATTTCAATTATGTGAAACAGCATGAAAACTGAGAGTCTTGCAAACTCGTTTAGTGGGCAACAACGTAAAGATAAATAATTTGAGGAAAAAACCTTTGGCGCTTAGAAAATCAACTTTGACAAACGCTTTTCTTGTCAACTTTGTGTTTGCAATAATTTAGGTGACGAAAGAAAAGGTTGCTTTTTGAAATGTCTGAGATTTTTACTTTTTTATCATCGGTTATTGCGTTATTTTTGCAAATGAAATACCCCAATCAAGTGAGTCTTCAGTAGAGCCATCAGAAAATATGCGTTTACGTTTGATGTGTATCTTCATTGTATGTAATTATTCAAAATTACTAGGAATGTGTTTCCAGTCGACTACAGAGCCTGAGTGCCAGCACGCAAATGATTTGAACTTGGGACATTCTGCACGTTCGAAAGGTTTACAAGGCTGAATTAGGTTTAAAATATATTGCAGGGTTTTGCTGTTTCAAAATTCCGAAAATGCCAGGCAGGTTTCTTACAACTACATGACAATTTGAACCTTGACTTTATCTTCCACTTTTTAATATTTCAATTTGTTTAAAAATGACAAGCATAAAGAAGTAATCAAGTTCCTTGTGATTGCGTATAGTATTTTATGGTAAACATTTCTACAGCCGGGTTTTACATTCAGCTGTTGCAGTTACTCTGAAAATCATCCAAACAACTACAGTAGAAAAGTTTCAAATGCGGAGTTTAATAAACTCGTTACCTGCAGGGATTTATAATTCTGGTTAAAAGATCTCGTTTTAAAGAAATGAACGCAAAAATAAGGTAGGGGGTTTTGGAAGGACGAATAAATCAATTTGAATGGATTTTACAAGATTCCAAGCTTTATTTAGAACCTAAGTATTTATTCAGGGAAAGCGACAAATAAAACAACACGACTATTAATTTACGCGGTACAACCAATATCAAAAGCTAGTAATTTATGCGTCAAGTTTGAATTGACGTTATTGACTGTGTATTTCGAACCTGCATATTCCACTTAAAATAAACGTTTGTGCAATTTTTGTTTATTAAATTCCAAACAGTGTAAAAAAACGCTTACCTGTTATGAGACACAAAGCTGTTCTTGCCATTTTCGGTAGTAGTTCTGAGAATCCTTTTTAATCAACGGTATCTGTATTTTACGCTGACCCATTCACCAGGAAGAAAATATTTACAAATAAAGAAACGTATAGGTTTATAGGAAATACGCTTACAAATTCACAAGATTCCGTGTGCCCCGTATCACTGCCACTTTCATAACTTTGATAATTTTATCTGATGCTTTGATTTGAAAATATCACAGAACTGAACCAGCTTGCTTATGTCCTTCTTTTTTTGGAAAAGTACTTCGCAATACAGAATTAAATTGGACGTCTCCTCATAATTAACCTTGTATATAAAAGGAACGGAGCCAAAATTTTTATGATTTGATTTCGAGGGTTATTTAAGCTTTCTCAACACTTTTACGCAGCTGCAGTAAGTGATTCTTGCAGGTACGATAGCAAAAATTACATGACACTAAATAAAGGAGTTGCTACACATATTAAGTTTTACAAGACCCTTGCAAAAAATGAAATTCATGTATCAACCATGAGAAGTGCACACATTGCAAGATTTGGAACTTTTGGGACATCAAGACTTGTGGCTGCTGATAGCATACTCATAAAATAGTTGTTTTTCCATAAAAATTGTAAAGTCATAATTTTAGACATGGATCAAATTTGGCTAAAACCTCAATATTGCGACAAAACATCAATTCCACTTTTAGCTCCAATAGTGCGCTAAAAATATTTTATTAAATATATGTGGTTGAATTAATATTAAAATAACCACGCGTCGCTCAAAGAAAAGATTAAAAACGATCAAACTGAACACAACATTTTTTTAACGGGTGAACGCCTCGTAGAACACTACCCGGGCTCATGTTTGTCAAGTTGCAAATGCCAAGCAAATTTCCAGTCTTTTGACAAACAAGAGCTAGAAAAATTTTTTACATTGCATCGTCTAACTGTTCTTTTATCGGAAAGGTTTGTCTTTTTAAGTCCATGTCTTCTAAACTTAGTATCACTGGCCAACACATAACACTACCACTTTAAGAATATTTAAAGTATTTCTGACTAATAGGCACATCATCCACTTATATGGATGACGTATAAAGCTAATCTGACTAACACCTTGTAACTGTTTCTATAGTTTTCATCACTATTGATGTTAGGCAATCATTTGCAACATATTGTAAGGCGAAAACGTCCGAACGGCTTCTAACACTAAAAGTGACAAAATCTAATTTTTCTTCGTTTATGCGCTTCCAGCGATTCAAAAGATAGGAGTTGCCAAACATCCTTACAAGGTTTGGATATTGTCAAAAATGCTTGTAGATCTGAAAGTTTTCGCACACTGAAAAAACTGCAAATTTTAAGGCCTAATATCCTCTAAACTATAAGCGTCTTTATTCTTAAAGTCACTTAAAGTTGATGAACAATAGTATTACCTTGTTTAGAAATAATGTGAAAAATACTTGGTCTCTGCAAGCAACCTTTCCATAATATGTTTTGACAAAATAGCCGAGTTTTCGTAAATGGTTTAACGCGAGCTATTTTAGATGATTTTATTCTATCAACAAAATCTACTCATTGGTTACATTTCTAAAAATATTTTTTCACTCCAGTTTGCTTTGCAGTTTGTTCTCAACCAGCAAGATATCAAGGTTTCCAAGGCAATTTCCTGAAAAATTTTTTGTTAGGCCCTTACATTCACATTTCCCTGAAAACTTTTTGCAGTTTTATACATGAAAAAAGGAAACAGAATAAAACCCAAAGCTGAAGAGAGGTTGTGAAAGTACACCATGTTTGCCCATTGCCCCGTTAGAAACATATCTTATCCCGCACTGTCTCTAGCTTCCTAACATTGAAAGATACCAGGATCGAGGTCAAGCAAAAAGCTATTTCGAGATGTCGCAATCCAAAACCTTTGACTGAGGCGGTTGTTTTGATGCTTTGGCTAGCAACCGATTTTCCTGTTGTATATCAGCAATGTGTTTAAAAACTAGAAGTTTCTGAATAATTCTTATACATTTCGTAGAAATGAGCAGAGACTTCCAGCTCTTCAAAACGTATCAAACAGTTTCTTGTTAACAGAAAGCTTCTTTCTGCCAAACGTTTACTTACATTGTAGTTTTTTGTTTCAAATTTTTCCAGGAAAGTTAAGATTAAGAAAAACTAATTGTCCAAACGGAGAATCCATAGACATTTTTACGAAAAAGCATGACATGAAAGTTACAAAACACATTAGAAAATTAAGTATTAACTTCATTAGACTTTGCGATACAGGTACATTTGCTATTAATGTGTTTTAAGTAGGCACGTGTAAGTGGCGTAGACTTACCGAAAAACAAGGTTAGCTTGCATATCATGACTACGCAAAAACCAAAATCAAATGCGATGAATAGGCGGGAAATGTCTCTGAATTTCAACTAAAACAGTTTATTTTCCCTTATCTCATTGAATAAAACGTGCCACTGGCAGCGCATCTCTTTCTTGTCTAACCCATTTTTTTTCAAATTCACGTTTTGGTTTCATTCTGAATTGGATGCTCCACCGCATGCTCAACATGTCAAAAGACTTTCATATCAAAACCTAAACTCTGTGTTACTGTTGATACTTGGTAATCCAACTCATAAATAGCATTTTTGTTGACATATGAAACAAACTTGAGACAACAGCCTAAACTCCAAATCAAACTATCATCCAACTTCATTGGATTGCAATTTGAAGGTTTGAAAAAATGAACTAATCTACTAGACTTTATAATTCTGATCACGAAATTCAAGTTAAATCACTGATACAATATTCCTGCTCCCGATCCGGTGGCGAAGTCAGTGGACGTTGCTGTTGAGCAGAGATTTTCAAATGAAACCTTGAAACACTTTTTTGTCTTGAGTGAAACCGCCCCTCCAACCGCGATATCCGGGAAACCAAACATACGTCATGGCAGTAAATAACAGATATCGCAATTGGTGTTCTCTATTTACAGACGGGCAGTTGCCTTGATTACACTGTGTCATATTTTATATGCTTTGTGACGTCAGGCATGCGTTAGGTACTGGTTTCCAAACGGTAACAAGCGACCTCGCAGAGCTTCAACAACAATCTGTTATTGCTAGGTCATAGGCTGCTTCTTTGAGTAAACACATAATCCCACAGATGTTAGCTCCAGATCAAACTTTCAAACTTTTGCGGGGGGGTCATCGGAATGTGAGCAAGTTTAAGACACGAAGTCACATTTTTGTGTGTGCGTTAGCACCTGATAGAAAAAAGATTTCCTGGACGTGAAAAAGACTTGAAATTGTTTTCGATTCAAACAGTTTTGGATACTCTGAAGGAAAATTAAAAATATCGTAGCTTCTCAAAATGTCTCTTTGTACCCCAGAGAGATTCTTAAAAGAAATCAATGTCCGCCACCAAAACTGGCCAGCTGTAACTGCTATCAATCCGGCAAGCCACACGTCGAAAACTAGACTTTATCAAAGCATATCCACAACATTTCCCCTGGAAGTTACATATCTTGTCGGTTTGTTTTACGTACCGATATTTAGACGTTTGGTTCCTCAACGAAGACGAATTAGCTTGAATTGTTTTCGAATAAGCTCCAATGTTGCAACATTTTCTTGGATTGTGAACAGGAGGAAAACCTATTCATTCGCAGCTTGTGGTTCATTTGCATCACTTATTTCTAATTATGATGCGTTTGAAAAGAGTTGCATTTATGTAGAATCCATAATACCATCAAATATCACATCACCTGACGTTTGGAATGTCGTTGCGCGACACTAAATACTTTTCTGCTACTGTACTTCCATAATTTCTTAGTTTGCTTTAGTATTTCACTTAAAAAAACTTTTTCTGTAGTTTTCTGTTGCGCCTTATATGCACTCAAAGTTTTTTGCGAACTAAGCGCTTTGCCAAATATGTTTAAGGTCTTTGGATCTTAGAAATTAGATTTCCAAAGAAGTGCTTCACCTAACAAATGCTCAGCACTGCTTTCCTCAAAACATTACTACAAGCAGATTTATGACAGAAATACTGTAGCCCTTATGCCACTCGAACATCAATTTCCATTTTTTCACTCTCTCTTCAGAACCCGTATTACAGAACAGGGACTAAAGCTTGCAGTAAAAAGGTAGACCATCAGTAAAGCACGGAAATCCTGCAATAACAACATATTGAACCACTTGCCTACAAAATAATTTTTAAGTGTGGAAGGTCAGAAATCGCTCAACAGGATAACAATTCGTTTGAAACAACGCAAAAGTTTCAGCATGTGAAAATTTAACAATCATTCAAATCTTTAAACAAAGCCGTAAAATTTTCGTTTAAAGTTCTGATCCAAAAAATTATTGTGTATCAAAATTCCAAAGTCAGCCGTCAGAACACCAAAAACGATTTAGCTACATATCGATGAAAAATGATATCGGTACTTCCCTATCTACAAAGCATTCGTTTCGCTGTAAATATAAACTCAGCCAAACACAAAAAATTACGCGGAGTATGGGATGTTGAATATTTGCGTTTTTGAAATGTCACTTCGAGCCAGCCATTTGCATCCTCTTAAAGTTGTAAAATTGGGTTTATACTGTAGCAGGAAAATTGTAAAATTAGGTTTGAATCCTAAACATGTATGAAGCGTTTGATTTATATGAAACGAATCTGACGTAAATAGAACATATCTACTTTTTCATCACTCACCATGACACCAGTGGCGTACGCAGAAAATTCCTGAGGGGGGGGCAAGTTTCGTCACAATCGTGTGACGTCACAAATCAACTTTAGGACGACCATTCTAGGGGGTCCGGGGGCATGCCCCCGAGAAAATTTTGCAAAATTACACCAAAAAATAAGCAAATTACACCTAAAAATACGCATTTGCACCTAAAAATACGCATACTGTTTACAAATTTTATTATTTTTAGGGTCTGAGGTAGGGGCTATGGCACAGTACCCCCCTCCGTACGCTAGTGCATGACACATAAAAGTCAGCTTGGCATCATCTATCATGAAGCGTCAACCATGTTTAATGGAAGCAACACAACTTCAGCTTAGAGCTGTTTAACAGGAATGTGGTCCCACTCACTTGATTTCTTGGTAAAAGTTAACAATGGACAATTGCGGCATCATTCCCTTGCCTACTCTAGCCGTCAACAAACCAGATTTTGAGGTGCTCTGAAAATTCATACGTTGCCACGAAATTCTTTCTCATAAGCCTGAACTAGATCAAAACATCATGACTTAAACTTGTGTTTGCTTTCTTGCAAATGCAACCCTAAAGTGAAAGCAAGATTTCTCTGCTATTTGAAAACAGCAGGAAAATCTAATTGCATTCGTGCCTTTTGCAAATAACAAAGAAGCAACATAAGAAAGGAATGGCGCGGCGTCTGGTGTATGAACAGGCCCACTTACTTACAACTGGAAAGGAACTTTGTGCTTTCTTCGGCTTGCTGATGCGTTTGATTGTCAGTGTCTGGGTGTAAGTTCTTTAACATCGCAGACACTGCAGATCAAACCTCCACAACGTTTTTGGTTGGTTATGACTCAAGAAGCCTAGAACATAACTACATCTCAAAAAATGAGACGTGGGCGTATTTTCAAGGCATATGGCAAACAGGAACACGAAAAGCAGTGCCTTGAAAGAAATCACGTAGCACATTGCCATAAACAACCGTTTCAACGATTAAGAGTTTGTGAAAGTCGACTTACACATGTTCGGATTAATATCGCCTAATCTCCAATGGTATACAGCAAGCATACGTACAGTAAGCATTATCTTCAATGAAATAAGTATAAGCGTTATCTGTTATAAGAGTTGTTATTTTGGTGTGTGCGCTCAACACATTTAATCTCCCAAGCTCAATAGTCGCTTCAGGAACAACGCTGATCGCTGGAACTGTTTGAAGTCGCATACAAGTGGACTCGATTTGGCGATCAAATCTGTACGGATCAGACTCAATGCATGTTCATGAACAGGCTCATTAACAGACTTGGAAGATACATAAGCCCCAGACCAGGAAGAACATGAGCCCAGAAAACAACATCCTAAACATATTTTTGCTTCTGGTGAGCTATAACTTTAAGTGCCGCTGCTGATTTAAAAAAAGTTTGGTTGAATTAAACGCTTGGTTGAATTAAATTTGTTTCTGTTTTAAGAACGCCAAGTTGCGATAGTAATGTTTTTCAACGCCACTGCTTAGCAACTTCCTCAGCTATATGTGTGCAGCGCTGCCGGTGCGTTGTACGATCTAACAGTACGAAAACAGTCTTCGAATTTTGATGAAAATGAAGTAAGTTATTTTTCGAAGCGTTGATTTATTGTGTTAGCCGATTTGAGCAAACAACACAAACACCAGTTCGCAAGATCACTCAAATACCTTTTGTCGATCTAACAGTAAATACCTTGTGCTTTCGTCACTTCATTAAAACAGCACATATACTTTGACTCATCTTTTCTGCGCAAAACTTGCAACATGGTCGTGATGAAGGGAAATTTGTAACATGAAAACCATGCTGCGTAACATCTTTTAGAAGCTCTCTGGGCAAACCTTCGGTGTCATTTATGCCTGGACAGCACACCGGCAACAGTTTAAAGCTTCGAATGAAAGTTCGGCCATTATGAAGCGCTAACATGTCTAACCAGAACTTACGTCCGTCGTTCTAGTACCAGTAAATGGGTCATGAAACACAATACAAGTAACTTCTACTACAAGATGGTCCTCTTCTTTCCGGAAAAACACCTTTGTTGTGTTCACTGTAAAAATAATAAACCAGCTCATTTCTTAAGTCGATGTTTGTAAGAGCTTTCATTTGCCAGGAGTATCTGGCTGTTAAAATTTACCGTTAACTGCGGTAGCTTTTCCAAAACGTTATTTAGTTGTTTACTCAATACACGTAATTCTGAACTCAAATTAATTTCAGGAATTGCTCATATTCCTAAGCCATAGACCAGGGGTGGCCAAACTGCGGATCGCAAGCCGCATGCGTCATACATAGAGCAGGTTTGGCCACCCCTGGCATAGACTACATGAAGCTAATGTTGCAGTTTTTGCAAAAGCTTAAAAACAAAGATTCACAAAAGCCAACTGGCTAGCAACACTGAAATGCGAGGCTAACTGTATGTACCGACCACTATAAGTCCTGAGCATATTGGCAGTCCCAGGGAGAACAATCCATGAACCTAGCAAAAACCCAATGTATTACCCCTTTTGGGATTTTTCATCTAGAATCTAGTCCGATTTTTGTCCGAAATATAACCTTTTAAATATGCTGGTTATTGTAACGTTTTGATGTGAAACAATCATTTTTTTTATTTAATATTTTTATTATAAATATGACAGTTTTTGCAAAGCCAAAATTTTATGAATTCTGTTTGTTTCTCCCAAGGCAGATAGGTTTCAGAGTGAAGCATGGCGATCCGGTATATAGTTACCTAAAATTACAACTTATCTTGGGATGCAATCGTGATGTTGTGCACAAAGTTAACACATCCTAAATGAGGGAGTGACTTTGGTTCAAATGTCCAAAATAAATCATTTGGAGCTACAGTAGCCGAGCAGAAATATGGCATAATTCTAAACACCAACTGCTCCTGTGGTCAATTTCGTTCGCCATTCCGGCAATTCTTATGCAGAAGTGCTCACTCGAAAGTGTACGCGCGCACTATTTCAAGGTGGAGCCGAGATACCTGCGGTCGGCTGAAAGAAGTGAACAAGAATCGAAAGCTAAGGCTCGAGTCAGTGTCTTAACACCAACAGCAGCGCCGGAACGCCGCTTAGAAAGAAAAAAGAAAGGTTTCGTTACACGCGTTTTGTACCGTGGAGTGTCACGAGCGGTCTACGGCGCACCTCTCCCCTTACTGTGCGCCATGGGCCACGTGCCTACTTTCGCAAACCAATGAAAGCACGGCGCTTGAAGCATTTCACTTTAATTCATCCATTGCGGAGAACGAGGCGGCTGGACAGGCCGCAAGTTCCGTTTTTCAAGTCTTCGATGTGGCCTAACCGGGATTCGAAATTACTCCCCAAGAGTCTGTGGCACCCGCTATCCCTGAACTCGCAGCGAGAGGGTGACAAAGGTAAACATTCAACTAACTTTAGAGAAGAACCTTACAGAAAAATTTAGAAAAAGCAGAAGTTAATTTTGAAAAAATCCGTCGGGATTTTCCAGAATCTCTCTTCACTCTAAACAGGTATATACTAAAAAAATTGACAGAGCAGTTTCACTATTCTTTTTGGGCGGACCGCGTTCCGTTTGTAGTTAAGATTGCCATTTCGCTTTACAGGCTACTTCTCGTAAACCCAACGGCAAGTGTATCTTCAGTCCGTTCTCTGGACTCGAGTGTGTTAAAGGCATTTAATGGTATGACCGACCTTCTAAAGTGTGGCAACAAATAATCGTAATATTGATGACAATAGCACTTCAAAGGAATTTTATTTCAAGGCTGCAAAGACTAGATTATATAGCAACCTAACAAATTTTAGGGACGTAACTTCTTTAATATTTCTGAGTTACTATCTGCTCAAAAAGGCAAAGAATCGCTGCAACCGACTAGCAGTTATTTGGGTAACGCTCCATCTGTCAACAACAGGTGTTAATCTGCAAAACCAAGCCTGCTTGACTCAGTTCCAACAAGTTGTAGTTAACTAAATGTTTTCTGTGTTGTGAACACTTCGCTGTAAATTTATGTACAGCAGAGTAACAGTTGCAAACTTTGTGCCTTTATGGCAATTGTAAAGCTTCAACGGAGTTTCTGTAACTGCCATTTCAGTTATAATTTGCAACTAACTGACAGTTGCAAATTTCTTGAACAACCAGATTTCGTCTTCTGTTTAGTATATTGACTTATGCAAACAATAGGGCTGACTGAATATGTGACCCATGAGGTCTTTTGCCAACCGTTTGTGTCTCAATACTTTACATCAACAGAATTCGCAATTCGTTTTCATGTGTTTATCTCACTTGATTTTTAGCAATTTTCAAGTTTTTTTGACCTTTAGGCATTTTGTTCCTTTCCTTTGATAGCATTTTTGCTATTCGTGGATTGAGTCCCAAAAATCCATGAACAAACATATGTATTACCTACATTTGTGGATGTTGTTATCGCCTGATGTAGCAAGATTTTTTAATGCTATTGGAACTTCGTCTTGGAGCAACGTTTTGTGCGATTGGCAGCATGTGTTTTTGCGCTGAAATAATGCGTATTGAGAAACGTTGTGCACCATAATAAAAACATGCAAAATTAATGTTTTGCGTCATGCGGATTCTTTCAAACTGACAGACTCCAGCACATGTTGAAAGCATCCAAGAAACCTAGGCTGTCGACGGGCGTGAATTGAAGATCCATTTTTGACTCAGCTTCGGACGTTGCGATGAGAATGTGTACATGAATGTCGACATACGCATGCGGAACTTTGCTGGATGATTCATGTAATCGCAAAAAATTGCAATTAGTTTCCATCTTCGGTTGTTGCAGGTCCATAAGGATTTGTGCATGGCAAAGAAAGTGAAAACTCAGCTAAAATGAAAATCTGCCCAGGATCCTTAAACCGTTTCATACCCAAGCAGATTGTGTATATATTTTCAGCAATTTTGTAGCAAGCTACCGAAAAAATTCCTGATCGTCTGCGTCCGATACGTGGGTGAAGCAAGTTTCCAAGAAGTCCTGTTGAAACAGTCGAAACGTTGATTCCCCAAAAACGCGTGGGTCCAGCTTAACCGCCTCCGCACCGGTGTCGGACATTTCCGCTCCTGCTTACACAAATTGGACATGGCCCCTTCTGCGGCTTGTGAGTGTGGCGCAGAACAGACCTATGATCGTTCTCCAATCTCCAATCCATCGACATCCCCTTGTAGCGCATGGTCGGGCATTGTCGGACGGTTCTGGATGATGAGACAATCGAACGGCTGCTCAGCACCTGCTCCGAGACCCAGCAGTGGATAAGAACTTGCTCAAACGATAAGGAGGTGTTGCTAACTGGTATAAACTGTATGTATACCAATTTTTAAAATTTTTGTTATTTTCAAAGTTGCTTGGTATATAGTTTTGATTTGGTAATGTGAACAATTTCATATATATTTGATATAATTTTGGTGGGTTTAGTTGAGACTTTAAACCAAATTGTTTGTTATATTGCGAAACTTAAACAAAGAAATCGTAGTGGTATTAAAGCTACATAAAAAAATTGTGATTTTTCTTAACATGTGAGTAACCATGCACTTTGGTCAAGCGAAGAACGAGACTGGAAAAAACTTGATAAATTCTGAAAAAAAATGAAATTAACTCTAAGTACGCATTTTAAGTCAGCCAACGGCATCCAAAAGTGGGAAAACTGCGAATGAAGAAGTTGACACTGATCTGTGCCGGAAAACATACGAAAATGGAAGCCTCTGACTCATTACCAGGTTCTCAAACTTACCAGCAGTTTCTCAAAGAAACGTGCTTGGAAGCAAATACATTATTGCTGTAACCAGTTTTGTAATGATAGTTTATGACAAGTTACCAAAAACCGAACCGACGACATAAGCCCAGTTCTGCTGCACTAGTTCGTCTACAATGAAACGAAAATTGTTAAGGTCCTGAGTGCTCGTTGAAACAGTCTTACATAGGTGGAGAGAAGTCCCAAAATTCTGTTTGTGGATCAAACACCAGCAAAGGTCACCGTGTGTACTACTGAACTCCATTCATTTTCACACCCACTTTTCCTCTTAGGAGGCTCATTGGAGCAGCATCCCAGTGAGGACTCGAAATCCCTCACGGTTTTCAGCATGCCCGTAACTAGGGGGGGGTGAAAGGGGTAGTAGCCTCCTGCAAATTTTTTCTTCCCCTCTGGAAAAATGTGTTGGACATAGTTTAAAACTATTGGACATAGTTTACAAATTTTGGGCCTCTCTCAGAAAATTCTTCCCCCCACCTGGTGTCCCAAGCTGGTTACCGGCTTGGTTTTCGGTAATCCCAGATAGCTTTGCTAGCTTCACAACAAGATGGGACGAAGCCAGGTCGGAAATGTGACCGTGCACTTGGTCCTTAGACGACCACTGAGCTGCTTTCCCTTTGGTGGAGTCAATAGGCCTGCCTCGCCAATCTTCCCTGGGAAACGCTGGACACATGGCTGAATCAACGTATCATGAGATCTCTCTATTCAAAACTTTCGCATGTGTTTTCAACATGCTTGTAGCTGCGTTTCAGACGCATTTGTCGTTGCTGCGTAAAGAGACAGATGTGTTTTGTTATAGGTCAAATATCAAATCAAAACCGTGTTTCGCACTTAAATCAACGTGTTCCGCAATGCAAAAAATGCCACTGTTACTAAATCCATATAAGTTTATGCTTTCGCTAAGTACAAATTCTGTTTGGAGGTTTTGTCTCATTTTTGCCAGTAGTAGTAGTTTATTGGTGATAAGGGCATAATATATTTACGTTTCGAACATAAATTGACAATTTCCTTGAACAAAATATGAAAGTTGTCAGGTTGCGATACTGTCAAAGTAAAACGCCCTGTCCAGTCAGGAAAACGCCTGAAATAGGATAAAAGGCTGATACTATTAGTTAGGCAGAAAAACACACTGCGATTCAAAACATGCACAGGAAAAAGAAAGAAAATAAAAGTGGTGAGTTGCAATTTGTAAAGCGGTTGATTTTTACAAACATGTAGCCAAAACCGCAAAAAACACCCGTTACATGTCTATTACAAACAATGAAGTAACACGTGCATGGAACAAATCCGTTGTCCGTTGAAGCAAAGGTGACAAAAAAGTGTAATCGCGTTCGAAAGCAAGACGGTCGAAAACATCTGTTTAGATCAGAATCAAGCTCATCATGGTTGCCTTGCAAACACACACATGTTTGATGGTGCACACAGTAGTATTCCAAGCAAACGAAAGTTACAGCTGATCTTTACTGGATTGCCAAGACACATCTCAAACATAAACAAGATCAGTTTACACGAAATCTGTGTACGTTAGTTTTGATTCTCGCCACACTTTTGAACTTGTAAGCAAGAGACGTGCATTAAAATACTTAATCAATTAGGAAAAATCTATTTTCAAATTGTTTGAGCTTACGCCATATGCACCAACTTCATGATGGCTCAAAAAACTTACAGCATTTTACATTTTATCGTTTAGTTTAATGCAGCATTTTGATAGCAAACAAAAACAACGAAGTCATCAGCCAGAAATCCTCATGTTTGGAGATCGATCCAGAGGTTGTTGCTTCAGGAACAGTTTCAGCCATTGTTGCGTTTCCTATGTTGCTGCTTTCCGTTGTGTCGGTCGGCGTATTTACGGGTGTTGAATAATCAAAGACAGTTGATGCAGTGGAAGTTACATCAGCAGTATTCTGAGCAACAGCAACTCTGGCCCAGTTGATGATAAAGAACCCTGCACAAATTTTTTTACACATGCCAGCAACTTGGGCTACATGTAATTATCAACATGTTTACACCCAAAGGTAACTCAAGCACATGCCATATTGGAAAAAGAAGCATTTTTTCGGAATATGACAGCGGTGTTCAATTATTAGATGCAGTAAACCAGGAAGAGGG
>Ga0210059_1001707_pt1 | contig 33476 bp, 15 predicted proteins | sample Ectturendosymbi2_FD_188042 | JGI IMG/M metagenome (GOLD analysis project Ga0210059, IMG submission 188042) | Ecteinascidia turbinata endosymbiont from Florida, USA - Sample 2 (SPAdes) (version 2) | ecosystem: Host-associated > Tunicates > Ascidians > Unclassified | place: Key West, Florida... | reverse complement strand
AAAGTATCAAAAGACTCAGATTGTAGCCTAGTTTCCAGTAAAAACTTCAGCGAAATACTACCACCTAACGGTTGGCGCCCAGGGCCAGGCAAAGTGGGCCAAGGTGGCCTAAAAGTCCTCCACTTATAACGTCACTCAAAAAAACCCGCACCCCCCAGGCAAAAAATTTTTTTTCGGGTGCAATCTACTAGACTGGCCGATCCGTTTGAGCCGTTCAACAGCTCTCTAGCACAATCGGCGGAGGAGCTAGGGCGTTGGTAAGGCAACCGAAAACTGCTGTTTTTTTTGCGAAAATCGCCAAAACCACCCAGACGCCAAGGTGTTAAGAGGCTACAAAACAAAACCAAAACAGTTACAAAAATTTTACTGATGCAATGTAATTTTATATGCAGCAGACTTGCCTTCTTAATTATCCTTTTAAAATAATTTTGTTTTTGTTTACCAGGTCAACAACAACATTGCTATTCGTATTCTTTCTTTGAAATAATTCATGGCATGGTGAGAAGTAAAACATTTAAAGTTGGAAGGTTGCAACCAGGGTTGATGTAAGTGGATCCAAACCAAATAAAACCATAGGGTTTTTTTGAAAAAGCCTACTTACAAAAACCAATAAAATGCACCCTTTACTTTTCTTTTGAAAAATCTGCTATGGAGTAAAACAAAAAATAAGCAGCACACTGGTACAGTTAACTGTAATTTTTTTTTATCAAACAAAATGAACAGCAACAAAATTTGAAGGATTTGAAAAATAGACAAGAATAATTTAAACAGTTAAAGTAAATTCTACTGGTTATCACCTTCAGCTCTGTAAAATCAGTATATTTTTACCAATATTTCTGCTTTTCTTGCATCCAAACTGTTTCTATGTTGGACCATACCAAACCATATGTTGAAAGAATGCACTCTACAGATGCTGAACTAGCACAGCATGCACATAAACTTGATGTGAAACTGCAGAGGTTGTGTGGGAGTGTCTTTTCTGTTTGGTGTACGCATGCTTGCCAGGCCTTACCACTTTGGAGTGAACTGACAAACAACACTTTGCAAAAGCAAAAATGGGGCACATTTCTTTACCCTCAATTTTGAATGCTATAATAGGTATAACAAGTTATTATTGTGTAATTCTGAAAATGGTGATATTGCATGACGCAATAAAAACGATTCAGAATGGGGTTTGTGTTTTTCTTAAGAAAGAAAAACACGTTTCTTTTCAAACAACAAAAGAAAACAGTGTTTTTTAAGAAATCCAAAAAAACAGGTGGGTTGGGTTAAAAAGACGGGTTTTTCTCAACCCTGATTGCAATACTTCCATGCAGTCAATGAGCTTGACTACTAGCTTTTTTATCGTAACTCTAATTTCAAACAGTAAATTTTTTTTTAAAACATCAAGTGCCAACGCCACAGGCACATTGTGGTAGGCAACTGCCAAACAACATATTGTTACTATTACTCGAACCCAGTAATAAATTCTTATTGTTCTACAATGGAGGTGTAGACATGCACTTCCATGGAAATGTAACAGACCTACCAGCTGAATAAGTGTAGCCAGGATTAACTATTCCTTGCTGAGGAGGAACATATGCAACTGGAGGTGGCGTAGTGGTGTTGTTGTACTGGAAGCCCTGTGGTTCACCACTGTAAAACTCTTTTTCTTTGACTGCCTCCCCATAACTGGGAGGAGCACTTGGTTGGGCCATTGCTTTATCAATGATACACTGTCACGTTTAAAAAACAAAACACCTACACCTGAAACAAAAATTTACTTTTTAAGTAAGTAGGTTATGAAAATAATTGGATAGACGTCAGACAACTGAGAGCAGGTTCCCACACATTTTTAAAAATCATTTTCCATACTTTTTCAATACCTTTTCAATACAAAATTTGAAAAGTTCAATGCTATTACTTCTCTTCATTTTTCGAAATTCTTAATAATGAAACTTAATTTTACACATTGCACAACAATGCATAAATAATGAAGTGCTTTGCCTACAAATTCCGCTCAGATATTTGAGATTTCTTTTCCATATAGAATTTCCATACTTTTACAATACCTAATGTACATTTTGGCAAAACTCAATACTTTTTCAAGGTCTTGAAAACCAATTTTGAAATTAATACTTTTAATCCTGCATGGGAACCCTGTAAGACATACGAATGAAAGTGTCCATTGCTGCAAAAATTGTATTTTACATGGGAATATAAACTGTATTTTACGCACCTGTGATACAGTGTATTGGAACAAACTTTTTCTAGCATTAGTATAAAAAAATTTTTGCCAAAACAGAAATTAAATCTGCATCTTGGTAGGGTTAAACTAATACTCATCATTTACATCATGACAGAATTTTAACACCTTTGGAGCCGGCCGAGTTGCACTGAAATGTATAATTTGCTCATATTGGCCAAGTCCTTGTAACTCCATAACTTGCAGTCAATTGTGCTAGAGAGCTATTCAAACCCTTATAAGACTCAGCAAGTCTTGTAGTTTGCAATGAAAAAAAATTTATGGTTTTTGTTTTTTTTGTGGGTGATGTCATCAGTGGTATCTGACTCTTTTGAGCCTATGATCAGGTTCAAAAGTTATGGCCAAAAAAACATGAAATTGATAATTTTACCAAAAATTGATAATTTTACAAAAATTGGTAATGTTATCCGAACTCTTGAACCAGAAACACCAAAAACCCAATGAAAAGCTCAAAAAACTTGGATTTTAGCCTAGTTTCCAATAAAAACTTCAGCAAAATACTTCCACCTAGCAGTTGGGCCCAGGGCCAGGTAACCTGAGTCAAAATGGCCAAAAACCTACCCTACTTATGACATCACCCACAAAAAACCCAGAACCTAAAACCAAAAATTTTTTTTTCATTGCTACCTAGAAGACTTCTTGCCACATCTTTTCAGGGTTTGAACAGCTCTGTAGCACAATCACCTGGCGAGTTATGGAGTTGCAAAGTGGTAGGAAAATAGTGCAAAAATAGCAGCTCAATGCAGGATTTTGGAGTATGATTATTTCGTACACTGGCACCAAAGGTGTTAATAAATGGGTCAAGGACATTCCGGCGTGTTTCAGTAACGCCGTGTCGGCGACAGGACGTTTCGGCAATGGTGGTCGAAATGTTTTACAGGGAAAAATGTGTTTTTAAAATACAGTAGAATTGCCCTACAACATCACTTCAAGGGACTGGAGAATAATCGTCGCTATAGGTGAACTGACCTTACTGCCAAACTACAATAAATCGTTCCTGAAATGGCATTTTAATTGAAGGCCAGAGCCTTATATTACAAAGGATGTTTGTTTGCCCTAAAGCTAAACCCTAAACCTTAACCCTAAAGCTCAACCCAATTTTTTTTGAAAAAGTACATAAAAAGTGCTCTCATCAAAAGTATCATGTCTTATAACCGATTTATCGCCGAAATGTCCATCGTCGAAACGTCACCAAATCAGTGTCACCGAAACAGCATCGCCGAACTATCCAATTCTGTTAATAAATCGACTAGTCTGATAAAGGAAACAAACATTTAGCCTTATTTTCAAACCATTTATTCTTGAAAAATACTATCACTGATTATTCCAATTATTACAAACTGCAATAAAACATTGCTGTCAAGTAATAGAAACCTTTGTCGAATCAAGTATTCTGGAAGATGTTAAAGATTGATTTTTCATTTCATGAGATATCAGGCAAAATAAGTTCATCAAAAACTAAGATATTTGAAGTATATAGTAGGTTTAAAAACACAGTCCCCACTGCTGTTTTTCGAAATGTTCCTGCTTCTAATTATTTCCAAGTTATTTGAGTTGATAAAAATCACTATCATATCATCAGGTGCACAAAGTAGGACGTTCTGGGGAGGATAAAACTATCACTGCAGCTGAAATCATCCTAGCTGTCAAAACAGTAAAGTTTGGGGAGGCTGCAGGCTGCAATTGTTACTCAGCCTACATATAACACAATTTGTAAACCAACAATTATGCCACACCTGTAGAAAAGCGTGTGCTGTCATTGAGCTTCAGTTTAGGCAGATGTAGTAAGGCTGCATTTTAGTAGGTCACACTTGATCCCAGTAGATCTATTGTACTTCAATAGGCAGTGGAACACTGTTAGACTGCAATAGACCTTGTTAGGCCTTGATACACCTACTTTTCAGTAGGCTTGTTATTTAGTATGTTGCAGCAGTCCCCATAAAGCTGCAACAGACCCCAGTAGTTCAGTGGGCCACTGTGTAAAAAGTAACAACCTGGAGTAGGAACATATTTTGGTTTGCAACACTACTAAAATATTTACCAGCTATTTATTTTATAGCCATACTAAAATATGTACCAGCTATTCATATAACCCTACTAAAATATATATACCAGCTATTCATTTCCTACTAGGAGCAGGAACATGATTTTGGTTCATAACCCTACTAAAATATATACCAGCTATTCATTCAAGCTATCAGAAAGACCTAAAAAGTTAAGCAATTTCCATTTGCATTGCTTTTGCTGTAATAGACCAAAATTTTGAGTTTTTTATAAAAATGTTTAAACTTTTGTTCTGTATTCTTCTTCTTGGTCAAGTTTTAAGCCCTGGTGGTACTGCCACCACTGTTGGTGAAATAAACACACATGTGTGAAATTACGTGAAAAATAGCTGAATGTGCGAAATAGACAAGCAGTGCAAAGTCCAAGATATTATCTATGAAAACATCTCACATGACATGAAACAATCACCACCAGTGTGAAAAGCTCCTTTACATCAGGGGCACTAACAAGTGTAGGCACTAACACATGGAAAAAAATGATATGCTCTAAGTTAGTTGGGACCCAATTACAAAAATTAGGCAATTAAATAATCACCTTGGCTAAACACTTTGCAAGAGACAACATTCTGCCAACCAACATAACCACACTACTTGCATGTAATTGAGGGATGCCATCTCCAGGACACATGTTTAGGAGACAGATGGATGCATGTAGATATTGCAGTCTTTTTTTATTTTCTATTTGAATAAGATTTTAGGAATGACAATGTGTAGTGTTACATGAAACCAATTTCCTTTAAAAGTGTACTTAATTGATTAGCTTGTGTCACCTCTGTGGTGATTAGTTACTTGCATCATGAAAAAGAAAAGAAAGATTAATACAACTAGAAAACCACTGACAAAAAATCGTAATGTGATCCTCTGGTATCCGCAAGTATGGGTGGCTCCAGAATATGCTAAAAAACTAGTCTTGCAGAAAAAGCAGCTGAAAAATTGAGGATCCATATGCCTCTGTCATTAACTGCATTACAACCAAGCTTGGATTTGCACTGTTGTTGAGCACCTTTATAAGCCACAGACAAAAGAAAAGATGAGAACTTCTAAGATCTCACAGACACAGACTTCAGTCTAATTCTTAGTGCATTAAATGACAACAATTAAGTCATAGCTATGACTGCCAATGCCATATCTCAGTTTAACACAGTGATTAGACATTGAGGCAATACGAAACATGTGTTTTTATATGGAATTACCCACAAAAACCATTTCCAACCAGTGAGCAGGCAATTTTGGCACTGCCAACAAATCAACTTCACAACTAATCTTTGTTTTTATATACCCTTTACAGGATTGGATTGCCTTTTCTTTTGATATTACATAAATTATTGATAAACATGCAACTAGCACAACCATAAACTGCTCCACACTGCTTTATCAACCCCTCCAACAGGTCTAATGCTTTTGAATGAACCAAGTAATTATTACCCCTTGGCACCCCATCTTCATCCAGGTTTGCTGTATGAACCATTTTCCTTATGCATAAATCTGGTACTTTATCATGGTTTGTTGTGTTCAGTCAGGGTTTTTTTGAGAATGTTAGGTACCCAGTATGGACCTGTAGGGACGCGATTTCTCTTGATTCCAGGAACCTAATTTTCTCTGATTCTAGGGACCTGAATCGAGTCTCTAAAGCACCTTAAAAAACTGGTTTAATAGTGTTTGCCTTGTGTCATGCTCTCCTGCTGGCTACTTTTTCATTACTGTTCCATGGCTGTTGCTAACCTTCCACTGCCTCAAATTCATTCTCTGTCACTTTAGTTCTCACCAACATATTTAACTCACTGTGTTCACACAAATTTGTGAAAACTCAAGAAGATAAATCAAAAAAATTTAGCAAATGACCCATAAAGAGTTGAGAAATACTTGACGTTAGGTAAACAATCAGCGAGAAAAGGAGTGTTGTTCCAGGTTAAGAGTCAGGAAACCATGTAGCAGATGTGATAATACAATGAAAATGTGGGCAGTGGAAGCATATGATATGCAGCAAAACCAAATCTAAACAGTAGTCCATGATGAAATATCACACAACCAGTTACCCACAGATACAGCAGAGGGCATGACAGATCCTGAAGATGAGATGCCAAGGCTAGTAATCATTTTATCAAAGTCAGAAGCATCAAGACCAGCAGAATGTTTGATAAACTAGTGTTACAAAGTTTGTTTTTGAGCAAATATCAGAATTAACAACAGTTGACATTATTTTTTAGGACAAACATTAATCGATTATGTGAAGAACATGAAAACAAGTTGTTATTATTAAAAGACACATTGTTGGCAGTGTCAAAATTGTCTGCTCATTGCTTTCAGTGGATTAAGTAGGTAATCCGAACAGTGATGCAGCTAGAAATAATCAAAGGGGCTTGACAACAAACTCTGAGATGGTAGTTTTGAATGGGAAACATGCAAAGTAAACACAACATTGGTCCAAGCATGCTAACTATATGGATGAAGTAAAGGTTGAAGCGCTTGGACCAACATTGTGTTCATTTAGTGAGTTTCTCCCTGCCATGTAACCTCAATATTTTGGCATAAATGTATTATTTTTGGTACCATCATCAAGCCTAGCTGCTTCTATTGAAATTTTATCACAACTGTTATGTAACTATCTCATTAGTCTGCAACCAGAGTGCGGTGTTCCGTGAGAATTTCCACATGTTGCATGATAATCAGAATGACAAGTGTTTCCGAAAAATATAATCTTTGCAAAGTTGACCTGCTCCTGTGACAGGCATGTAGCGAGAAATTTTCATAGGACAGTGGGGAAACAACAGCTGAGTCTGAACATTTAAATATTTAACACCCCTTGTTTTTCAAACAACATGTATAAAAGGTGCATTTGTCTGGCATTTTTTCATTACAATACTGTGCAAATTTAAGCTGGCAAATAAAGAGTCTGCTGTCCTTCAATTGATAAAATTTAAAGTTTGTTTTTATTGAAGTTCAAAGCCTCTACTTTGGATCAAAGAGACCATTTGCTCATGAAACTTTCTTTCCAGCAAAACCACTTGTGAAAATCTTGATGTAGTAAGTACACAGTATGCAGTAAGCTTTTTGAAGCCATAATTCCTGTGCTGGAGCAACATGTCATCATGATCGCCATTATGATTGCGCTTTTTATATTTACACTCCTCTGATGTACCCCAACACACGTTCGATCGCAGTCAAGCAGAGACTTAAGACACCGACTTCCAAAGTAGGCAAAATCTCCTGTGCATTTAAGACATGGATCCTGCTGTCATCCAATTCTTGAGCGACTAATTGACATATGCAGTTGATGAATGCCAACACTAGAGTACGTTTCTTAAACACTAGCGAATAACAGACTCGTAGCATAACCTAATCAAAGTTACCAACTCCCAAGATGAAGCATTGCACTAAATTTTCAAAAATACATGTTGATCATTATGGTAGTAATCGAAATGTCTGCAAAGCCTATTAACCATTTAAATCATATTCACAGATCAGTTAAGGGTTCAAGCCCAGGTTAAGACCCCAGAACTAAAGTTTAACAACGCATTAAAAAATGTATGCAATTTTCAATATCCGTAAATGTTTTGGCTACTGGTCTATTCGACTTATTCCTTGAAATATTCTAGCTAAATCAAAGTTACATGTTTGCTAAATTAACTGACTTCATTGAGATATACTAAAGATAGCTTAGCACTGCACGCTATTAAATTTTTATAAATCTTTAGCTAATAGAAAACACAACAGCTTGCCTACAAATTTCTAAGTCTTAATGGTTTACAAATTTCAAAGCCTATCAGTAAAATTATTTACCTTTTTTTAATTAAAATTAGTTACTGATAGGGTGGCAATTAACACTTTTAGAGCCGCCTAGTTTCGGTGACAGTTTTCGGTTGCCTTACCAATGCCCTAGCTCCTCCGCCCATTGCGCTAAAGAGATGTTCAGCGGCTCAAACGGATCGGCCAGTCTAGTAGATTGCACTCGAAAAAGAATTTTTTGCTTGGGGGTGCGGTTTTTTGTTAGTGACGTCATAAGTGGAGGACTTTTTGGCCACTTTGCCTGGCCCTGGGCGCCAACCGTTAGGTGGTAGTATTTCGCTAAAGTTTTTACTGGAAACTAGGCTACAATCCAAGTCTTTTGATACTTTGGATGACCTGCTGGGGTTTCTGGTTCAAAAGTTATGATGTAAGTTAGTAAAAATATTTGACGAATTAGCTAATTAATTAATTTGTTTATTTTAGATCTGCGTCCATAGACAGTGCAAAGGCTATGGCCGGCATTCGAAATGGCGTTGTTGCGCTCATAAAGCAAGTCGCAGCAGAGGTTGTGAGCATCCAATGTGTCTTAACCGTAAAGCATTGGAGGACAAGAAGCTAGGCAATGAAGAAGAAAATTACCAACTATAGTTGATGTCATTTCTGATGTCATCAAAATTATGAATGCAATACTAAACAGTCCTAAAAAAGTTGTGAGTTTGATGAAGTTGTCACAGAAATGGGAGGAGATGGGCATCTTTTTTATCATTCTGAAGTGTGGTCGTGGTAGATCTCTCGTGAAAGCGTAATGGAGAGAGTGTGGAATTTGCGACAAGAATTTATTGTGTCATTTGATCGATGAGAAGATCATAAACCTCTTTTCTTTCGCTATTTGTTTTGGCTTGCTGGACTTGTCATTCTGGTGACATATTTAACCAGCTGAAGCTCACACTTTAAAGTTGTGGAATTGACTTGACATATTCGAAACGACCAAAATCACATTGTTCAAGCATGTACTTCAAAATTTCGAAGAAGAAATCTACATTAACAACCTGATGAGTTTGAAGACCCTACAGACATTCGATCATATTCACATGTAAGTGGGTGGGAAGAAACAAAATTTGGAGCAAAGTATCACCGAAACACCCAGTTCCAATACGCACAGTCTGATTAATAATTTTGAAACTTACTTTCCCAGACAGCAGGCTAAAGATTTACAATCAAAGCTATGGATTTTGAATATTTTCGACAAACAGCATCCACCAGAGCATTTGGGCACAAATCTATAAAACAACCTATGCCATCAACCTTTCATTAGCCGTATAAAACACACTGAATTACACGTAAGAACCCTCGATAGCCTTCGCAAGAACATCGAAACGGACCCGTTGCCACGAGAGGCTTTGGTGGGCTTAGCCCCCAAAATGAAGCCCCCACATTGAAACATGAAACACTATAAATCAGTGTTTTTGCCACATGTCAGTGTGTCAAGCTCCTTGCACAAACATAAAGCCCCCCTATTGAAGACTTTCTGGCGACAAAACAGGAAAAAGGAGTTGTCTTCTTAGTGGGACACTAGATGACCTAATCCCAGGAGCATTGGTGCAAGATGTTGCACCTAACTGGTCTAAAATTGCAAGATGTACTCAGCAACACCAAGCCATAAATATAATCGCTTACTTTGAATGAATAAATGATGATGTTCTGTGTAGATTTTTGAGCTTATTATTTTGCACTAGGTATTCGTCATTTTGGTTATTTACACAAATTTTCTACATCGTTTTCAGAGTCTAATCTGACTTTATGGCTATTGTTCAGCAACACTAGTGTTGGTTGTGCAAATGAAATTTTTGTTGAATAAAAGAGTGCGAACCGTCTTTCTAAAGGTTGAAAAGCACTGCTTTAGATCATAACTTTTGCACCCAAAACCCCAGCAGGTCATCCAAAGTATCAAAAGACTCAGATTGTAGCCTAGTTTCTAATAAAAACTTCAGCGAAATACTACTATCTAGCGGTTTGGGCCCAGGGCCAGGTGAAGTGGGCCAAGGTGGCCTAAAAGTCCTCCACTTATGACGTCACTCACAAAAAATCCACATACCCCAATCTAAAAATTTTTTTTCGAGTGCAAACTACAAGACTTGACAAGTCTTTTGAGCTTTTGACCGGGTCTATAACGTTTACCAGACCGGAGAAATTGAGGCACAAAGCCACATGTGATCCAGCTGTTTTTGCGCGAACCGCTTGAATTAACCCGGGTGCAAAAGTGTTAAAGGAACTTGGCATGGCAACTAAACAGGCCCCCTAGTTGCGCCTCTGAGTCTGAAAATAAACACAGATCACTTATAAAATCATGTCAATGCCTGTATCTAAACATTATTGAAGTGAGATACAGCATTGATATACATACATGCGCATCCCATGGATCAGTTTCACTGTCATGGCAAGCTCCCTTGTGCCAAATATACTCATCATTAACCCTGATCAAATATAGCAGGCCTGCCCAACGTTTTTAGTGTTGCAGGCCACTTTCACATGAGGAAATTTATTGCGGGCCACAAAGTTTTTGTGACGTAATAATAAGCTATTGTGATGTAACAAATCCCTTGATTTTGGTAAGTTTTATGCGATAACACAAGGTCATAATGAGTCCTATAGTTGCACAGTGTTGCCAGCTTGTATGGATGCAAACCAAATCTAAAAAATTGACATATTTTCAAAGCGTTTGTTAAGTTTTTGGATGGTAGGCCCATAACAGAAACAACAGGTATAATTTTGGTATGTTTTGATGGCAAATATACTTGAGCCTATAAAAAAATACTAAAAATTAAAAAGTCTGCTAACAAACTTTTTAGATTGTGGGCCACTTGAAACAACCTAGCGGGCCGCATGCAGCCTGCAGGCCACGAGTTGGGCAGTCTTGAAATATAGATGCTGTCAATGCAGGTCTCCTATGTGAGTAGTATTGAAAAGCAATAACATCAGATCAGTGGTTCTTGACCTTTATTCTACGACGCCTCCCATAAGTGACTGTCCTTTGTTTCAAGCACCCTGACATCAAATAACTTGTAAATACAAATGTATTTAATTGCTAAATTTATTGATCAAACCCTCCGTGTTGTAAAGCGCATGAAGGCTTATGCCACCCTCAGAAATCTATTGACACCCTTTTGGGGAGGCGTGCCTCCCAGTTAAGAACCACTACATTTGATTCAAACACAGGAAAATACAGAAAACATAATATCATAATCAAACAGATCAGTGAGTGCCCTAACAAACAGAAAGACACTGAAGGCGAGGGTACACAAAGCAGTAGCATTTCCCTTCTAATGTTGCGTAGGATACAACCACATTGTTGCCTTTTCGAAATAGTGCCTATGCCAGAGGTTCCCAAACTGTTTGGTGTCATGGACCCATTTGACGATTTGGCTGAAAGCTCCCCCTTAGCAAAACAAACCAGTTAACAATTTGGCGTCCTGCTGCTTTTGAGGATTTTCGCAAAAAAAGCGCCTAAACGCACATGGCTTTGTGCAGGAATATCTCGCTTCTGTACGGGTTACGGACCTGGTCGAAGCGTCAAAAGACGCGGCAAGTCTTCTAGTCTGCACTCAAAAAAAATTTTTGCAATGCTGTAAGTGGAAGACTTTTAGGCCACCTTGGCCCACTTTGCCTGGCCCTGGGCGCCATCCGTTAGGTGGTAGTATTTCGCTAAAATTTTTATTTGAAACTAGGCTACAATCCGAGTCTTTTGGTACTTTGGATAACTTGCTGGGGTTTCGGGTTCAAAAGTTATGATCTAAACTAGTAAAAATATTTGATTAATTAGCTAATTAATTCATTTGTTTATTTTAGATCATGACTTTTGACCCAGAAATGCTAGAAAGTCGATCAAAGGCTCAAAAAACTCAGACTCGAGCCTAGTTTCCAATGAAAACTCCAGCGAAACATTTTGGCCTAGCAGTTGGGCCTTAAGCCAGGCAACATGAGCCAAAATGATCCCAAAACTACTTCACTTATGACGTCACTCACAAAAAATCCGCACCCCCAACCATAAAATTTTTTTCGAGTGTAATCTAGAAGACTGGCCAATCCGTTTGAGCCATTGAGCAGCTCTCTAGCGCAATCTGCGGAGGAGCTATGGTGTTGGTAAGGCAACTGAAAACTGCTGTTTTTTAGGCCGAAATTGAAGTACAAATATATCGTACGCCAGCTCTCAAATCCTACTCAGGGACATGTGAGTTAATCGGCCGAAAGCAGTGTTTAACCTAATTTTATCATTGCTTAGAATTAATGTTTGTAGCTGATTCTTTCAGTAGCTGCAATTTAAAGTGTTTTGTCGAGCAGCCATATCGAAACCTGCGTAAGTTTTGTATTTTTATAGTTACAGGGTAAATGCCTAATCTGGCCCTGCTTTCATGACACGTAACAACAGTATTTGCACAATTGGCCTTTGGTAATTGTCATGCAACAAAATGAATATATATGCGCATCTTGGCCTGTGGATACCTGTCAAGTAACAAAAGATTATTATGACCACTAGGCATGCGTAGCCTATACCATATGTAAAACGTGTGCATGTAATAGCACTGTATAGGCTACCATAACGTTTTAACTTGTTTGTGAGTTAACCATGTGGATATTTTGGCTTTGAGGACCTTATGTGGTTAAAAAGTGCAAAACATACTTGAAAATAACATACTTAGATGTATCAACTTTAATTTGGTTTTGTTGCATGTAGAACCAGAAGCTTAGGCAAAGCATGAATTGATCTTCAACCGACAGCCACTATTTCTTTATTTTTCCTGCCTTTTTGGGGTCTTTACTATGAGTACTTCATATTTTTTTGGGAAATTTATTTTTTTTGTTTTGCAAAATGAAAATTAAAAAAAAAACAACAGGATTGTTTTTCAGGTAAGATGAGCTTGTGAATTGCTCAACAATCACCGAGTTGTCAAAAAACTCACCTGGGCTTCCTAAAATGTTTCAGTAGACCTTGGTGATGGGACAAAATTCTTGCCAGTTTGGCCTATGTTTCTAACAGTGTTAGTGTTCCCTCACTGACCTGAATAGGGGTTGCTATGTACAAGTGGTGTCTCTACAAGAAAAGGTTATGAATCATTTGATTTGCAGGTTAAAAATCATGAATGTTTCATGAAGCTTATCATGTAAAAATTAAAAGCTTTGGGTTTGCTAAATTGCTTCAAGCCTTTGAGGAATCAACCGACTGAGATCTGCTCATAGGTGTAGCCAGGAGAGCCATGCGCTCCCTCCAAACTTCTGGCATGTGCTTTGAGAAGTGTTGTATCAAACCAAATACTGCTCCTCGCTTGAAGTCAAACTATTTGGCACCTCCAAAAATTTGGCTGGCTACATCACTGGCTCTGCTTTCTTCACTTTGCAATGATTCAAACTTGCAGCATCTGCATTTCGAGTAACTAGTCTCCACAAAAGCGACGCAAGTGAATCTGAGATTTTTTAAATAAGAAATCGATTTCATGTAAGTGTAACACTACACAGTCCTGAAAAATGCAAGCAATATTTACGGGTGATAAATTGAAAGGGGAAGACAAGAGCAGAGAATCATGCAAACAAATTCAAGAATAAAATAAAAATCAATAAACGCAAACATAACCTGCAGCCATTACAACACTGGAAAATACGTCGGTTCTGAATAACTGTTTTCAATGACACTGGAAAACTGTCTGATGCTACTAGTCAAGCAACACATCAAACCCACATTGACTTTTGCTGTTATAACCCAAAATAGAGCGCTATTTATAGTACAATGTATAAGAAAGAAGAGAATTACTTTCGTTGAGTTGGCAGCCAGAAAATATGTTTACTGTTTGGTCAGCACATTGTTGATGGCAGGTCTTACAATGTTACAAGCATGGCTGTGGAGTCACTACTCAAATTTCAAGCTCTGGCTCCAGCTCCAAGCATTTTCATCTAATTTTTTGGCACCGGCTCCAACATCTTGAGCTTTTTGGCTCCGGCTCCAGAACCATATTTGGTCCTAAAACAAAAAAGCACATTATTTGTATAACCCACTTGAACTGGAACCCAAATTTTAGGCTCCAGCTCCAACATCTAAATATTTTTGGCTCCGGCTCCAGCCATTCAAACTTGCATGGGCTTGAGCTCTGGATTTACACTCCTGGCTACAAGTCGCTACATAAACACAATAGTTTACACATGTCAGGTTTTCCTTCAGCGGGAAGGATTTGCATGTTGTCATTATTTGTGAAACACATGTGACCATTGATTTTCTGTGTTTTCCATGGCAACCACACAGTGCTTGGAAGGCCTTCACACACCTTCCAGTTGCTTTTCAGTCTGGCATGCTAGCAATCATCAAATTGTGGAAACAACTATGCCTCCCAAATGTGACAAGAAAGATGGGTTTGGGCTGAAGGACAATGTAAGGTGCGCTCTGTCACAAACATATCCTCATATACATACACAAGAACAAACTGTAATAAATTTCTCATTGACTTTTGTTTAATGGCAACTTGCATACCTTTGAAGTGCATACACATTACACATGTTCGTTTATATAGGTGAGAGCTTGTATTGCCCTATGGCGTGGATTCTACTTCTAGAGTTGCTCTCATGTTTGTCTTTTGCATGCCAGAGCACCACGACACGCAGTTTGGCATTGCGCTTTTGCTTTCGTCTTATGCAACAAAAGCCAAGGACTCCCCAAATCCTTCTGTGGACCCTGGAGGTCCATGGACCACCAATTGGGGACAACTGGCCTAGATGCAATTATCTGAAACAGTCTACGTTGAGTTGATGAACAATTTACATTAAACCTTTGGTGCTGGTGTGTGAAATATTCGTACTTCAAAAGCACACATTGAGCTGCTATTTTTGCACCACTTTACAACTCCATAACTCATCAGATGATTGTACTAGAGAGCTGTCTAAACACTCAGTGTGTCTTTCAGTTTGCAATGAAAAAAATTAATTTTTGGGTTTCAAGTTTTTTGTGGGTGACGTCATAAGTGGGATACATTTAAGCTTTTTTGGCCAAGGTTATCGAGCCCTAGGCCTTAACCACAAGAGGAAAGCATTTCACTCAAGTTTTAACTGGAAACTAGGCCAAACTCTGAGTCCTTTGATTGGCTTTCTAGGGCTTCTGGTTCAAAAGTTAGGGTAAAATAACCAAAATTCGGGTATAAAACGGGCATAAAATCTTTTTGGGTAATTTTACCTAAATTTACTATTTGATTAACCATTTGCCTATATATTCTTGTTTTCTCTAATAGTGTGGAGTTAATATTGCATCTGTTGCTTCTCACATGTTTCTTTTGCTTTTTTGTTTGTTTGTTCAATGAAAAATAATAAAGCTTTATTGCCATATGCTATGAACACTGGACAACCCTTTTCGTTGGTTAAACGTCTTATACTACTTTCCTGGGTTTTTTTCGGTCATTTTTCAGTCATAGACTGAAATGATTTTGAAATGACTGAAAAAAATTGAAGTCATTTTGATCAGAATGTCTGAAAATATAGGTTAAAAAGCACTGTTATGGCAAGTTTCAATACACATGTGAGAAAAATGACCGAAATGTTTCAGTGACCAAAATGTCTCAGCAAAAAGTGACCAAAATCTCTCAGCCAAAAAAAACAGCTACTTTCTCAGAATTCACTTTTACATCAGGATGTAATATGATCAAAAAAAATTGCACACCAACATTTTTTCTGCAGTGATTACACAAGCTAATGTTTAATAATGTCGATTATGAAACGTTAGATTATAATTATTAAAGAGCATTCCACAGACGCAGTTGTACAGGTGATTTTCAACATCAATTTTGTAATGTATGTATGTTTGAATAAACAGAGTTCTTGTTGCTGCTGATGAAACAGCTGATGTTTGCTTATTTTTCAACAAGTTGCATATCTTTTCACCACCTAGTTTGCAGGAATATAAAGTGTTTGTGATGTGATAATGTTCCGAAAATGCATGCGATACAACTATCTAAAAAACTGGTTGTGCTAGGCTACTAGCCAAATTTGATTAGGTCTTGTCTTCGCACACCTGCAGATTTTATTCTGAAAAGTATATCAAAAGCTGCCCTTCCACTCCACAACAGACCCCTTTTGCCAAGCTATATTATTAGATGTGACACTGGACATACTTGGGCACACCAGATATATGCTGAAGTCAGTTGAATGTCCATTAGATGTTAGCTTAGCATTGTTCTTTTTGATTTGTTAACCTTGACACATTCTAGTGCTATTCCACCACTTGGTGTGATAGACAATATGCAAGCAATTATATATGCATGGGGATCAGAATGAAACTGAAAATACTGAGGTATTTATGACTCTCCAGAAATGTATGCTGCAAGTAGAGTTGCCAGATGGCTAGTATTTCACCAGCCTGGCCAGTATTTTACTGCTAATTTAGCAGAGGCAGATATTTTCAAAAAAAGTGCCTGAAACCAGTACTTTGAAAATAAATAATTTGCAGCAACTGCAAAAAGAATTAACACCGAACTTCTCAAATTGTAATGACCCTCGTAGTGAATCTTGTCAAGACAATTCCTTCAGCAAAGTTCATATAAAGGCAATTGCTACTTGTGCCTTAACACTAATTGTCCCTGTTTTCCCTCTTCCTTTGTTTAATCATAGCTAGCATCTTCCGTCATCCTAAACATGATCTGTATGAGCATTTACTTTGGAAATTAATCGTGTACCCGGCATAGGTGGTGTTCGACTCTCATCTTACTGACTTTCGTTTTGTTTTTTTCTTCACTTTTTTTCAGGCTTAGATGTTACGTTTAGGGGTTAGTGTTGGGTTACGGTTAAGGTTGGTTTGGGGTTTATCTTTTACGTTCAGTTCATTTCTACCAAGCCTACTGCACTCTCATCGTGCGTTACTATTACGTCACAGGTAGCATATGAATAAGTTAAAGATACACATAAGTTTTAAAGATGAAATTTAAAGATATACAGGCGTATCTGTAGCCACTGCCACAAGAAATCACTAGTTGTGTTATTGTGTTCATACAGGCAATACTATCGAAGAAAAGCAAATACCATCAAATTTTCCAGAAAGATGTTTACTTCAGAATTTAACATGTAAAATTGGAATTTACTAATGTGAACAGAGGCATTTTCTTCAACTCTAAAAAATTAGCATTTTCTTAATTAATGTGAACGGAGGCATTTTCAGAAGCATTGGCCAACTTACTGCCTTTAAAGATGAATGTGAACGGAGGAACTTTCTTCAACTCTAAAAACAAATTTTTTCTGAAGTTGAAGAAAATGCATCCATTCACATTAATCATTTAAAGTCAGTGAGTTTGCTAATGCTTAACATAGGGCTATAGACTATGCTCACGATGTGTACGCTTATACACTGTTTGAAACATTTTTGTAGCTTCATGAAATTGTAAAGAAAATAACATGGAAAACAAATGCATTGCAAAAAAAATGTTCTTTTTTTCCAATGTTATTCAAGAATCCTGTTCCATTAAATATGTACTTACGAATGTAGTCTACATCTGTCACTTTTGACAAATTGGCAATTATTTTTACAAAACGCATTTGGCAACCCTACCTCAGTAGCTGCAAATGGGAACACACTGCAGTAGGTAAAGAAGAACTTTCGGGTGGTATCTGCAGGAGACCGAAGGTGGAACAAGGAGATTGATACACAGATTAGTAAATAAAGATGAATGGGTTTACGTTTTTTAATCCAAATCCAATCCAACAATTTCATTGCAAAATCTAACCCAAATCCGATAAACTGACAGCTTTGTTGCAACCTATCCGGTGGCGTTGTGTTGATTGTGTGATTCACCACAAACTGGATGTGCGGGAAGAACAAAAATATATATGCGTGGCGCAAACAAGCAATAATAGAGTGATCTCTATTGTTGCTTGCTGCCACGGTGCGAAGCTTTGCGCATATGCCGCTCGGGATTTCCGATCGCAACAAAATGGTGCTGTGACCAAGATGTGAAGATCGTGCCGAGTTCAGCCTTCACACAAAAGAACGTGCGATCGGTGTTGTTCATTGTAAAAAGGAGGGGATGTTGTTGCAACCTCTCCGGTAGCATTGCGTTGATTGTGTGATTCACCACGAACGGGATGTGCGCGAAGAACAAAAATATATATATGTGTGGTGCGAACAAGCAATAATAGAGTGATCTCGTCGGGTGATCTCTATTGTTGCTTGCTGCCACAGTGCGAAGTTTTGCGCACATGCCACTCGGGATTTCCGATCGCAACAGCTTCAAAATACAAATCCTGTTCAAATCCAAACTCTTATTTAAATGAGTACTCATACATGATGGTAATGATAAAAAATACCAAAGATAGTGATTCCAGCATTATTCAACAATGTCATTTTTAATGTGGTACATAACCAATGAAAAAACAATAGTAGGTACACAGGAAAATACAAAAAATGGGACATATTATGCAAACCATCAGATGAAAACAAAGAATTAGAGAAGCAAGCAGTGTACCCCAGAAGTCAATAATAGCAAATGAAGGGGGACCATGGCAAAACATGAACAAAATAATCTCACGATACTTTTATTGAACAACGTATATTGCACTCCTAAGAACTCCTATAAATCATCATCGATCATGTCTTGTAAAAGGCAAAATAGCCCCAGCAGCATTTGTCTGATAAGGCAACAGACTGGTAAAAAAATAACTTGGAAGCCAACTCAAGTTAACTTGTGCCCTACCTTCGGCTGACAGCACTTACAATATTAGGAACCGCTGAATCGCAAATTGCTTTGCTAAGAAACAAATTTCGTGCCAGCAATGTATCTTCAGTCCAGCAAGGTTAGATTGACTTTTTGTATTTACTATGTTTCTGCCAAGCCTACTGCTGCATTCTCGTCGTGTGTTTACAGTGTTACTGTCACGTTACAGGAGGTGGTCAAATAAGGTTTCAAATTTGAAGATCCACATGCGGTTCGATGCCACTGCTTTTAAGAAATTAGCACCATTGAATGTATTGGGAGTAAATCTGGTAGGAAGTGACTACGGATACACCTGTTCTGATGCAATTCAAATAAATAGGTCTGTTGTTTGTCATCCAAATGGCATAGGTCTCGTGGTATAGCATTTATGCATCACAGCTGCTATGCTAATGGTTTTCAGTTCGATTCTCACCTTGCCGACTTTACTTTTTTTTCTTGCTTTTTTTCAGGCTTACGTGTTACCTTTACAGGTTAGTGTTAGGTTAGCATTAGGTTAGGGTTAGGTTAGCTTAGGGTTAGGTTAGGGATAGGTTAGCATTAGGGTAGGTTAGCCTTAGCTCTTAGGGTTAGATTAACTAGGTTAAGGTTAGGATTAGGGTTCAGGTTAGGTTTAGGGTTTATCTTTTACCTTTACTTCGTTTCTACCAAGCCTACTACTGCACTCACGTTGTGCATTACTGCTACGTCACAGGTGGCATACGAATATCAATAAGTTTTCAAATTTCAAGATCCATGGACAAATCTTAGCCACTGCCTTCAAATGAAAAGGTCAGTTTGTCACTAAAACTGCGTGGATCTTGTAGCGTAACAGTTATGGGTTATGGCTACTTGTGCCAACGGTTTTTGGTTCAACTATCTCACCTTGTGATTTTCCTTTTGTTTCTTTTTCTTTACTTTTTTCAGGCTTAGGTGTTACGTTTAGGGATTAGTGTCAGGTTAAGGCTACGTTTAAGGTTAGATTTAGGGTTTATCTTTTACGTTTAGTTAGTTTCTACCAAGCCTACTGCATTTTCGTCATGTGTTACCGTTACGCCACAGGTGGCATATGAATAAGTTTTCAAATTTCAACATCTACAGGCGTATCCATAGCCACAGCCATCTGGTAACCTTGTTCAATAAAACTTTCCCTTTTATGTGAAAAGAAAAGGGGGTAAGATATACAAAAAAAGGTTAAGAAGAACTACTGTTCTTACTGTCACTAGTGTGAATACAGTTGTGCACTCTCTCTACACAGAGAAGGGTTGTCACAAAAAACTGCAACTCTAAAAATCCCTAATAGTTAGAACAGCACCAAAACATACCAGAGCAAAGCTAGCCGTCACTTCGCCCAGCCGTCACTTTTGCGATTTGGCGAAAAAAACGCCAAAACAAAAACGTACAGATAAGCTAAAAAATAATTCAAGAAAAACATATTATGGTAAAATCATATCACAAACAACTCAGACGAATTGTTTCAAACGACTTGTAAGCTAATCGTAAACCTTTAGGCAAGTGTTTTCGAATATCGCACACGCTTAAACAATAACGGTTTTCTCATAAACTAAAGGCGTCCGGAAAAATTTTTAAACGAATATCACTTGCCAATATCATCAGCTATCAAATGAAACCGCTTTCATCCAGTACACTTTTCCTTAAAGTTATCAAAATCATTCATAAACATGATAGACTTTAGCGCTGCGCTACACTTTTCGGCAAGTCTTTTCGAATATCGCACGCGTTAAACAACAACGGTTTTCTCATAAACTAAAGGCGTCCAGAAAAATTTTTCAACGAATATCACTTGCCAATATCATCAGCTATCAAATGAAACCGTTTTCATCCAGTACACTTTTCCTTAAAGTTATCAAAATCATTCATAAACATGACAGACTTTAGCGCTGCGCTACACTTTTCGGCAACTTTTTTCGAATATCGCACGCGTTAAACAACAACGGTTTTCTCATAAACTAAAAGCGTCCGGAAAAATTTTTCAACGAATATCACTTGCCAATATCATCAGCTATCAAATGAAACAGATTCCACATGCGAAATACGCTGAGAAAACTGATGATTAGGGCTCAGGGTTTAGTGCAAGGTCTCAAACACGAGGCCCGCGGATGGCACGCGGCCCGCAATGCTTTTTGGGAATTTTCAAATAATTAACAGTTACGTCGCCAATTGCCTTGAAAAGAGATACTGCGAAATAACTGAATCAATACTGAATGATGCACAGTGCGGTTTTGGTTCCCGTCGTAGCACTACAGACCAAATTTTCACTCTCCAGCATATTTTTGTGATATCTTGAGAGTGTGGCAAAGACGTCTACACATGCTTTGTCGACCTCCTCGAGAAAGCATGTGGCTGGGTTCCTCGTGAAATCCTTTGGGTCCCTAAAGCTTTCCACGCGATGGGGTCAAGTCAGTGCATTCCTGCTCAGAAGTTTGTGTCCATGTCGGGAGAGTTAAATCACGATCATTCACGGTTGGCGGTGGACTCCAACAAGGGTGTTTGCTACTGCTGTCACCACTCATTTACCTATACTACGTGCATTGAATAGACCAGCTATGTCCAACCTGCGGGCCGCATGCGGCCCTGTCAAAGGTTTTGTTCGACCCAGTTTAGGTTTTCTCTGTAGTAGAAGTATCCTACATGACAACTTGTCCTCATTTTGGTAATCTTGAATTTGACATTTTTGTTGAAGGTGGTCCTCACTGCCATTTTATCACGTCTGTTAACATTGCAGTTAGGATTCGAACGCTTCCAGGAGATTAGCTTTAGCTAAATTTAGTTTGCTAAGATCAAAGTAAGCCATTCAATGTGGGGCCTTGGTTAACAAATAGCCTGTTTACATGGCGCATTTCATTGTGGCCGAATTGTGGCTTTTGGTCGAATGTGCCTTTTCATTTGCTGAGTCACGCTTGAGATTGTGGCTTTCACTCAGTGGCCCTGCTGGCGAGGTGGTCCAGGAATTAAAAGCCGCAATACTCTGCTGATGTAGGTTGTTGGTGTCAAGTCGTCAGGTCCTGATACTGTACGTATGCAATTCGGCGCAGGGCAGGGCGATGGCACTGATGTCCTGTAACTGTGGTATGACATTTGTTTACAACTTATATACGGAAATAGGACTCAAACCGACCAAAGTACTATAATTACTTCCTTTTACTCTGTTGTCAGTGTATCACTGCATTGGTTTGAAGGGCAAGATCCGATGCAGTGGGTTATTACAAAGAATAGAATTTTTATGATTGCGTATTATTTAGGCAAATTGTAACCTAATTATAGTTGTTCAACAATTTATGTGCAACACAAACCATCCCGTACTGTTTCACACAGTGAATATGCTAAATTGCTGCATGTGGGATGTATGTCATGACAATATGATATGAATGATAATTTGTTATGTTATTTTCAGATCTTCCTGACAGTAATTACTTACCGAACCTAAACTCTTGTTTATCATGTAGACTACCAGTCTCATTTACTGATTATTTTTAGGCAGTGGCTATAGATATGCCTGTGGATCTTGAAATTTGAAAACCTATAAATACGCCACCTGCAACGTAACAGTAACGCACTATGAGAGTGCAGTAGACTTGGCAGAAATGAACTAAATGTAAATGATAAACCCTAAGCGTAGCCCTAACCTCATCCTAAGCTAACCCTAACCTAACGGTAGCTAAGCTAACCTTAATCTAATCCTAACCTAACCCTAAGCTAACGCTCACCCTTAAAGGCAACACGTAAGCCTGAAAAAAATAAAAAAAAAACAACGAAAGTCAGCATGGTGAGAGTCGAACCGAAAACCATTGGCATAGCAGGCTCCGTAAGTAATGCATAAGCCCTAAGCTAAGAGATCCACGCTGTTTGAATGACAAACTGACCCTTTTATTGATTTGAATTATGGGTTTATCATAGGCGAGGCGTATCCGTAGTCACTTCCTATTTTTTATTCTCAGACTTGCAATCTGTTACAATATTTTAGATTTCTGACTGGCAGATATTTCTAGCCAACTTGTTCAGGTCTGCTGTGTAATGGCAACAGTGGTTTTCATACTGTTCTTCAGTGCTTAACTGTGCTGCTTCTGTGTGGTCTGGTCTGTGTTGTGGAAAACTGCTTTTTGCTTCTTTTATGCACTTCTAAACTTCGAAGTTCTTGCATGATGTCCGTCATCATGCTTGCTGCATGACCTTTTCTGCTCTTGCAGATCATTTCCATTTTTTATTATTTTTCTTGCCCTATGTATATTTGTGACTCGCTTCATGTGCATATTTCTCAATTCTTCATGCATTGCTTACCCTCCACCTCTGTTCATGTGAGTGACTGTTGTTCCATTTGTGAAATGAATTTTGGGGTTTGTTTTTTCTATTTTGTTTGCTTATCATGTGTTTTCATGTGTCGTGTTGGTATGGTGTTTACACCTACCACCTCAATAGCATACTACTGTTTTATAATTTGTTTTTTACTTTGTACTAGTTTGCTATAAAGTTTCTTTTCTATTCTTCTACAATGCAATTTGGTGATCAGTGCCAAAAAATGCAAATTTCCTGGTAATCAAACTTTAATATCCTGCAAGCTGTCGTAAACTTTTGTTAAACTAACTTTCCAGTATTGAAAAAGTTTTGCATATGAGCTACACCTTTAAGTTGCTGTCTTTCTGAAGAAATATTATTAACATTTGAGACTTGATGCATCAGCCATCATAAAGCTCTTATCCATCTCCCTCGTTTTTTATTTCAAGCTCCGTTGTTGTCAGCGCCGACGTCTGAAATGCCCAGCAGTGCTCACGTTTAGGGATGTTGTTCCTCGATTGGAACTTTTGACTCTTTTTAGGGATTTTTTAAGAATTTTCAAAAAATTTTGAAAATGTGTAAAATTAATGATTTCACTTTATTTTGCAAATCATGTTTGAAACTCCAAAGGCCATAAATAAAAAAATGTTTTCTTCTATATTTAACGTTTATCCAGGCCCTCTGATTTTGTGCTGCACTACCACAGATTTAGGGATTTTGTAGCACTGTTCTTGGAATTTTTGGAGTTGAATTTGTGAGAGCCCAGATGCCCTGCAATCTATTATGGTTAAACACAGACAAAGGGCAAGGAGTGAAAAGTTGTAGTGTTGCTGCAAAACATTTCTCACAAGCAGGTCAGGTTTTCCCAGGATTGACATGTAGCCACATTCTTCATGACCTGTTAATGTCAATGTTGTCTAAATACATCTTTTGCTTCATCTTGTGAACAATGATGGAAACTACTGGTAATTATATCCTCACCTTTGAGCATAATGTTGTTTCTTGCTGAAAGACACCATATATAACATTGTTCTCAGTTGGATGGAATAAAAGCTGCTGCAGACTTGATCTTAAGGCTTTTTGAAATCCATTTTATTGAATCTTTCAGATATGCTAAGCTAAACCATTGCTTTAGCCATCAGTATCGCCAGAAAAGTATTAAGTTTATTTCTACTGGTTTTTGAGGTTTATTTGTGTTGCAAACATGCATGAAATCATTGAACCAACTTTTTGGATAGCACTAATTACAGTCATTGACAATACAAAAACTGTATGCATTTCATGACATTGTTTAGGATGCAGCCTAAAGCCTTGCCTATAGTATGAATCTGTTGGGGCTATTGCATTGTAATATTTCAAATTTAGCTTTCAGAAGCAGTACAAAATTGTTTGCCACTTTAAGTATGAATTTATAAAGGTGAAAGATGGTCATGTATTTTGAAAAATTTGGAAGTTTCATAATTAAAACATACAAAAATAGTCTTGTACAGTTAAAGAAAATGTAGATATATTGGCATTTTGCATTGATTGGTGCCTTTTTGCTGGCTTGCAATTTGCACGTTGACTTTTATTTCTATATCTGCTGAATATTTATTGCAGAAAGCATTTAAAGGTACCATGCTGCTGAAAGTGCATACATCTTGGTACAAGACGAATCTGTTTCCCCTTAGTGTTTTTGGTCAAATAACAATTTTGAATGATGTTGAAAATCATCAGTGAACCAGAAAATCATTGTTTAGAACATGTGTTATCAAGCATGGTTGTGAATTTCTTACCTCAATCATCAGTTGTTTCATTACCTCAATCATCAGTTGTTTCATCATCTCAATCATCAATTGTTTTCAACCCAGAAATGTACGGCCCTAGCATTAGCCTTAGTGGACTTCAACATCTTCAGAATATTTGTGATGATTATGCTGCTGAACACAACACCACTTTTAATTGCAACAAAACATTTGGTGTATCTTTTTGCCTGAAAAAGTATAAACAACCTGCTTCATTTGAATATTTTCCTCAATGGTGTGTGTGTACAGTTTTCGGACCAAGTCAAGTTTGTGGATTATGAAATGTCTAACTGAAGGATCACAATGATATCCATAGGCAAGTGAAATTCCAGTACTGTGCAGCAAATAAACTAATAGGCACCTTTTCCCAGTGCTGAACTGCAGTAAAAACACTACTTCATGCCTATTGCATGCCAATGTATGCTTGCCAATTGTGCAGCAAATACGAACAGATAATATGAAGCACTTATGAATTGCTAAAATAATGCCTACTGAATTGTGCATTGCACACCCAGAATTGCGTTTCCCCACACCACGTTAACCATTATGTCAAGACCTTTGATGCCTTGTTTAGAAACTATGTATGGATTCATTTGCCAATGTGAGCCTACATCAAATTCTTTTATTCAGGCACTTCAAAGGTACAACAAATCTTCGTTTTTCCTCCATTATTTAACCCTCCTACATGATGGTGATCAATTGCAATGGTTGATGGTGCATTGTATTAGTGTTTGTTTTCTTCAGCATTGTCTAAACCTTTCATGCATTTCGTGCTGCCTGATGATTTTTGTTTTTACTAAAATATGACATGAAAAAACATTTGAAACCTTGATCAAAATAATTTGGATGCTTTAGCGAGCATCTCCATTGTGGCAGTCCTCTTCTAAAGAAGAAGACCGCTACACATTTAGGACAATTCCGCAAGGGCACTGGTCCATAGGAATATCCATTGCACGCCCAAGTTAACAATTAAGAAACCTGGACCCGCCGGTCTAGCTCAACACCGCTCAGTTTATCACAACAAGATTGTATTCACTCATTGTTTTATTAGTATAATTTTAAGCACTGCGATATATTTTACAACAGGGGTTTATGATATACTTTAACATATGCAGACTTTATTACAAGTAATCAAGGGTTGATGCGCAATTCTATTATGTCACAGAGAGTGAGAGAGAGTAACCCATATTGTTAAGCAGTTGCACTATGACCTGCTTAAGAATTAGTTAGAACTTCGGTGATTCCGTTAGTCTAACCGTCCTGGAATAATAGTTAGCTACAAGTGTATTCTGGTTCACGAATTCACCAGACCCCACAAGTTCGCCAACTATTTATCCGTCAATTTGGTTTGTTCCAGTTTTGTACGCCCACTACTGGTTTAGGTGAAAAGCTTGGTGAGCCTACTGCTCGATTGAACCTAGCAGTGGCACAGGTATATATCAATTTTATCGTGTATTTTCATTGGTTGATTCCCGTCTCGCGATCACGCCTTGAGCGCGTGAGTCTGGCGCAATCGGGCGTCCGTGACGTCACTTTTCTAGGAGTGAAAATCAGTCCGGAATCGTTAGTAATTTCGATTACAATTTTTATCATGGTTTGGACTACGTTGTAGTGTTATGTTATATAAGGTTTTTGGTTACTCTCTCCCAACAGCAAAATACAGTAAATGCGTAAGTACAACTTTACAATACATCAAATAGACACTCATAACAACATTCCAAGAAGTCAATGTCTTAGTCGTTGTTTAGTGTTCTGCTTCATTCGAATCGTCGCGAATCCATCGGTCTTCTGTCGTTGTTGTTTCAGGATCACAAGACGTTTCATGTTGAGGAGAAAAACGAACTCAACACCATCTGACGATTTTAGCCAGTTATGCCACAACTTGATGCTGAAATGACTTCACTTTTCTTTCCACTGCTGGATTACTATTTGATGAGCGAATGCATTTGCAGCTGCTGTGCTGTTTCAGTGTTTGGCATCTCCCTGTGTTGTCTGTGCTTACCAATTAACACTTGCTCTGTACTGCACTATGACTAACCATTTTTGTGTTACTGTGTTATTCGAGTTTGCTTGGGATATGGACTGTATGATGCAAAAATTAAGTTATTCCACAAATGTTAGTTTTGTAACAGGCTATAAAAATAACTTTGTTGGTAGTAAACATGAAGAGAATTTTCAAATTTTGTAAGAAAAAGTTACTGACGTAACTTTCATCTACTGTAAAACAATTTTTATTGGTTATCAGTTCTTATGAGGTCATTGGTTATTTTGTTAGTGTTATGTTGTATTGCTGATTATCTCAATAAACCATGTTGTGAAATTTGCAGATAAGCTCTCACACAGCAAAATTATGCGCACTGTTGAAAATGTATTTGTGAACAACCTTCATTGTTTTTGTTTATGCTGTCTCTGTTAATGATCTGTGCGTATGTTGTTGTTTTTTGGACATGTCAATGATGGTGAAAAATAAACATTTTTAATGCTGCAAAAGTCATGGTACCTTACAACAAATTAAAAACAATTTATATTTTCACTGTCAAACTGGTATCAATTCAAGGGATTCATGACTAAATGGAGAATTATAATATTATCAGCTGAAAGCCTGTGAGACTGCATGTATTATATATGCCAATCTGTCTTGCACATAAAAAATACTTCATTGAGGGACTATGATGTGAAACACGAAACAAAGATTTATCACATTGTAACATCAATTCTAATCAAAAAACAACAGTTTTCGAATGTCACTAGGGTATTTGGATAACTGTGTTAACTTGAATTTCATTGGGTTTTGTAGCAGTCACGCTAGCGCGACCGCTACATATGAGCAAAGTCGGCCGAAGCAAGGAGAAGGGAAAGACCAAGCAAGCGACACAAGTGACTTCCATGCACATGGAAGCAAGAGCTCTCTTTGGCCGATTCGTCTGGTGTGGAGTTAACATCGATGACGTCACAATCCATCCTCCCCGAGGTTGGAGGATGAATCCCACACTGAAGGTGTGCGAACACAACCGGGTCACACACGCTTCAATGGTGCCTGATAAGGGACATCTCCTTGAATAGCTGGGATGGATAACGTACGTCGCATGAAAAAAGCAACAAAAAGAAGAGAAAAGATGACGAGATAAAGAAGACAAAGGCTCAACGTACCGAAGCCCAATCAAGCATGACACGCACGTCATCGGACCTGGCTGGACTCTTGATATCAATTGGCAAGATAGTTCAAAGAGAAGAGAGTGGGCAATCCAAAGACTTCGAGGAAGGAAAGTGATGTAGCAGTCACGCTAGCGCGACCGCTACATGTGAGCAAAGTCGGCCAAAGCAAGGAGCAGGGAAAGACCGAGCAAGCGACACTTATAAGTGACTTCCATGCACATGGAAGTAAAAGCTCTCTTTGGCCGATTCGTCTGGTGTGGAGTTAACATCGATGACGTCACAATCCATCCTTCCCGAGGTTCGAGGATGAATCCCACAGTGAAGGTTTGCGAACACAACCGGTTCGCACACGCTTCAGTTTCTTTATGACACTTGTACGCAACATTAAGATGAAAGTTCTCGTTTTTTTGGAATACAATTGTCCATTCACTGTTTGTCAATGTCATTGCAACCAGCCTATTAAAGTGTTTTTGTCATGAAGTTACTGTGCATTAGTACTTCATATAGTACTGTATGGCTAGGAGCTGGTTAAAACCTTTGTGTTAAAGCTACAATTAGTTGCACTGCACATAAGTACAACAAAATCAGCTGTCGACTACTATTGCAACTGCTGAAAAGTTTTTAGGATTTTCTTGTTTTTAATTACATACAGGATTGTTGGCATATGTGCACAAGAAAATCACACGTTTCAATTTGAAATGTACTGTTGGGTTGAGATCATCTTCTGCGATCACACAAACAAGGTTGAAATCGTCCTACAACAGGGCTGCATCCAGAACTGTTGTCAGATTGTCTTCAATAGAGGGGCATTATGTTTGCGTGGAGGAGTTTGACATTGTGAAAATAAAAAATCTTCATGATTTATAGTATTTACTATTTCCATTTGGGGGGCTTGCAGCTTTTTTGGGAGGGCATAAACCCACCAAAACCTTCCCACAGCGACGCAACTGGCTGCAACCAGCTGCTATCTTATGGGGAATAAAATGTAACTTGTTGTTGCACCCTACAACTAAAACTAAACATGATTTTGAAAATTTAGAGAGGGCCAATTGCCTCTTTGCCCCCCCCAGGTTGTGGGCCTGCCTACCATCAACAACATTGCATGTAAACTGCAAAAGCTGGTTCCAGTGCAGACGTTATACCATGTCTATGCCAGGTTTAGGATTTTTGTTGTTTTCAAAGATTTTGAAAATTTCAGGAGGGCCAATTGCCTATTTGCCCCCCAGGTTGTGGGCCTGCCTACCATCAGCTCAACAACATTGCATGTAAACTGCAAAAGCTGGTTTCAGTGCAGAACTTATACCGTGCCTATTCCAAGTTCGTAACCAGTAAGGCGCAGGGGGGCAACCCCCCTGCACATTTTTTTGCCCCCTTAAAAGTGTGTTGGACATAGTCAAGACATAGTTTTAAAAAATTTGGGTCACTCTCAAAGAACTCTTCGTCCCATCTGGTGTCCCAAGCTGGTTACAGGCCTGGTCTATGCATGTGAAAAACATACATGAACTGCTTCTAATGCATCAACGTGCAATGGGATGTTCTTACGCAAACCACGTGAAAAAATTCAAATTTCGCATTCGTGCATGCGCGTGCATATTGAGTTGTGTGCTGGTGACAATCAACACTCACACTTTAAAATGTTGATGTTTCAGCAGTTATTCAAGCACCACGCATTATTACTGCTTTAAAAATGTTGTGTCGGGAACAAAACACCCGAATTTATTTTTGCAGAACCACAGAATGCAGCCGTGATGTGCTCCTACTAGGCCTATGTGGTGCACAAATCCAAAGAAGATTTTTAGCACTTTTACTTCATTGTGCATAGTGCTCTAGTCCTGATAAACAGAAGCGTCATGTGAACGCACAGCTGATTGTGGCCATATTTAGCCACAATCGGTAGGCCGGCCACAATCGAAAAAGCCACAATTATTGCGTGCCATGTAAACAGGCTAATAGTGACATAATTTTTGACACAATAAGGCATTTGGGTTGGACATGTTGCAGTTGACTGCATCGCCTTGAACTACTGTGGCAAGCACAAGAGAAAGATGGCAATTCAAGGCACTAACTAACAGGAAAGCATCCAGCAGCAACAGAGCTCCCTCGACGAGTGCACGCTACTACTACTAGGTTGCACTATCATTATATAGGGATAAGAGAATTATGATAATTCGCTTGTGGTGACTATCACAGTGACTTGTTACTCATGGGCACTATCCAGCGGTGACCATTTATTTACATGTGGCGCCATCTTCTGGCTAACCACAGCATTTCCCTCTCCATTAGCTTGAAGTTCTATCACTTATAATCCACACTTTAACTCTCAATTTACAAGTTCGACCCTTACCCTTTGGTTCAAGACGACCTTCAACGGAGGATGTTACTGAGAGGGGCTTATGGCCTTTCTCTCAGGTCCCTTATCGGGCGCCATTTGTTGCAGTGGACTGCATCGCCTTGAACTACTGAGGCAAGCACAAGAAAAAGGGTTAAGAGAATTACGATAATTCGCTTGTGGTGACTATCACAGTGACTTGTCACTCATGGGCACCATCCAGCGGTGACCATTTATTTACATGTGGCGCCATCTTCTGGCCGCCACAGACATATCTGGAATAGACATGTGCAGCCGAGTCGACGAAGGTGTCACAGTTGGGAGCAGCAAGATCGACCGTATAATTTTTGCAGACAATATGGTACCAGTGATAGCGTGACTCGAGTCACGTTGAGAAAAATGGTGACTCGACTCGACTCATGTTTTTCACAAAATGCCTCGAATCATATCAATGAGTCGAGACTCGAGTCAGAGTCATTTTTACAATATCTCTGAGTTCCTGATGGACAAACCCAGATCGTTTGCATACAAAGAAATGGGCAATTTTTGCTTCAGTGATGATCAAGATTGGCGGAAATTTTCTGTTTTGCCTGTCTAGTCTTGCTGCGCTGCATTTTAAGGATCAAATGTCCCCAACTTGCAAAGAGGGAGACCTGACACTTTGCTTTCAGTGAGGGGTCAGCAAGGCACAATATATTGACACCTTATCGTGGTTTAATGCAGTATTTACATATCGTGATCATGGTAGTGGGCCTGTACTGTGGCCTCGATTCTTTTCCAGATACGAGTAAAGTGATTTGTGGCCTCGATTCTTTTCCAGATACCAGATACCAGTAAAGTGATTTGTGGCCTCGATTCTTTTCCAGATACTGTGGCCTCGATTCTTTTCCAGATACCAGTAAAGTGATTCAAGTTTTTCAGATTCAAATCCAAACCAAAAACTATATTGCACAATATATATAGCAAATGCGAAAACGAATCTTGTTTAAATCCAGATTCCTACCACTGTCATTAGCCTAAGCGAGGGATGGGCAACCCCTGGCACTTGTGCCGAACTTGGCACGCGAGCACTTTTATCCGGTGTCAAGCGAAATTTCCGACCTCTGCGAAATTTCTGACCTGTTTTTGTTTTTCAGTTATTTTGCTTCTCAAAATAAAGAAGCAAAGTCTGGCAATTACTTTTTTGATGTGTGTTGTGTAATTTAAAAGATTTTGGTTAGATGTCAGGTACCCACAACAAGCTATACCACGGGAATTACTTTAATCATTGAAAATTTTCGGACTTCGTCATTGGCCACAATTATTTTTCTTTTTCTCACCCTAGCATAAACCGTAACCCGACACACTTACCTAAACACGAATTCCCAAGTCTTAATAATCAGTTTTATCAGCGTATGTGATATGTAGAATATTCCTCTGTGTATGCGCACATGATGTGAAGTCAGAAATTTCGCTTGACACCGGCACGTGAGCGTGGCCTCGGAAAGGAGGTCCTCCCCCTTCAAATGAAAAAGTTAATAACTTACAAGTCGCAGTATTATCCGATGAAACTCGGTGTCCCGTTCTTCATTTTCGTTTGTTTACAATCCGTTATTTAATTTAAACCCTTATGTGCTTTTGATGCCATATGGCTACAAACAGAGCCGTATCAGCCGCACTCCATACCCCCAATTGGGGGGCCCACCCTGCCACATTGTTTTTGTTTGGGCGTTGTTTTCAAGGCGAATAAATGTAAATTTGGTTATACTGTGTTTTCACTGTTTGGGTGAATTATTGTATCATTTTTTCAAGGCTCTTCACATACACCTTTAAGGATGTCAAGTAGTATGTTCTCACAAATTTTGGTTGGAACGCGGAAGAATTTTGTCATTGATTTAGTCAATTTCGGTACGCAAACCGATAAAGGTTGCCCGCCCCTGACCTAAGCCCATGTGGCGACGTGATTACGCCACATATGACATAGAATTCGTAGCTGCAATAGAAGAGCGAGCCTGGTCATATGTGTAATCTCAATTGCTATTATGCTGAGGATAGTACGTTCGACTCTTTCTTTAGTTGGCTCAGGACGACGCAGCATTGTGCTTGCAACAAATGGCTCCCAACGTGTCGTGAGGCTGCAATCCAGTGTTAACCTACAGTAACCTGCAGTCTCAAAACTGAACCGAAAGTTACAGTAATCTGCAGTCCCAAAATTGAATCGAAAGTTGCGAAGAAGTTCAAAAGAAAATCATCAATTCCAATCCAAATCTGTTGCAAAAATGACAACAACCAAATCTATCAATACAATGAAATGTCGCAAGATTTAAATCCAAGTACATGTTCATCTCTAGTCATTTTCGTATTGGCCATACGAAAACTACACTTTCAATGCAACGCCAACCGAGAGGTTGCAACAACATCCCCTCGTTTTTGCAATGAACCGCACCCATTGCATGTTGTTTTTGTGAATGTTGTGCCTGGCACCACCTTCACATCCTGGTCAAAGCACCACTTTGTTGTGATTAAAAAGGTCGAGCGGCAAGTGCGCAAAGCTTCCCACTGTCGCACCAAACAACAATGAAGATCCCATGTCGTGCTGATTTTATATCTGCTTGTTCACGCCACATGGGTCTTGTTCTTCACGCACATCCCGTTCATGGTGAATCGCACATTCATCACAATGCTAACTGAGAGGCTGCAACACTTGCAGCAAGGTTGGGCTAGATTTTTGAAATGATTGAGAGTGAAAGAGACAAGTAAAATGCAAACTGAGAAAACCTAAATATAAATAATCTTCAATTAAACTTGTTAAAACAACATTGGACACCATTTTGTAACTTATTTTTCATTTTGTAACCTACCATTTTGTAACGCAAGTTACTCAAAAATTCTGAATGTAAAAAGTATATTCAATACAGTGAAAAATTCCAGGGCAACTCTGTTTTCAGGGCAAGCGCAGGTTACTCAAAACTCCAGAATAATAAAAAATATATTCAATACAGCGAAATTTTCAGGGCAAGCGTAAGTTGTTCAAAAATCCTGAATGTAAAAAGTATATTCCATAAAGAAAAAAATTTTTGGGCAACTCTATTTTTCAGGGCTAGCGCTAGTTGCTAAAAAATGCTGAATGATAAAAAATGCATGTTCAAAACAATGAAAAATATCAGGGCACCCTCTGTTTTTCAGGGCAAGCGC
>Ga0210059_1001706_pt1 | contig 33481 bp, 21 predicted proteins | sample Ectturendosymbi2_FD_188042 | JGI IMG/M metagenome (GOLD analysis project Ga0210059, IMG submission 188042) | Ecteinascidia turbinata endosymbiont from Florida, USA - Sample 2 (SPAdes) (version 2) | ecosystem: Host-associated > Tunicates > Ascidians > Unclassified | place: Key West, Florida... | reverse complement strand
GAGAAGACCCTCCTCACACTAACAGCATCAAGAGATGGTTTAAAAAATTTATGGAAACCGGAAGAACACTTGGCGCGAAATTGAGTATCGCCTTGACATATTGAGAGCAACAAATGGAGCATATGTTAAAGTCTATCAATAGCATGAAAAAACAAATTCTTGAAATATGGCTATTACTTAAACTACTCCAAATTTTTTAATTTTAAACTTTAATAAACAAACTTCACTTTGCAAAAAACTGTATGATTTTATCTACTTTAGTTACTTCGCAATTACATTTTTAAATGTGTGCAGGACTTTATGGACACCCTGTATATTTAAAAAAGCTGAAACCTGATGAAACTAGTTTGCAAAAGGAAAGAAAAAGAAATATATTTTTGAATCAAATATTTCGTGCCTCCGCCATTTAAAAAACATTGCGTCAATTGACCCCTTTCTTCATTCTATATATGCAAAAACAGCCGTATTTCTATGTAGCGGTTCAGTGTCGAATAATGTCAAAAAAACATCAACCTTCCTTCGCGACGTAGGTCAGTAGTAGGCTACATTATCAACTTTCCGACAGTCCAAGAATAAGTACTATTTACATCGAATGGCGAACAGAGATTGCCTGAGATTACTGATTATGAATGCACGAAACACTGAATGGCATGTGCATACACTACAAGTTTTCGTGTCTCAAAAACGTTGCAAAAAATTCTCAGCAGCGGCAGGTTTAGAGCCCTGAACCCTAAGTCACTTCTACAAATGATAGATCCCAGCTATCACGGTTCTGTCTGTGACCAGAACGTCCAAATAAGACTGGCGAAAGGGGTTTTGATAGCCATAACAACGGGAAAACGCCCTTGGGGTCCGGCAACCGCAGGCCTTGATTAAATTTCTAACCTCGCTTGTTCGTGCATTGGAACCTTCACAACAATTATTTCGTGTTGTAAACATGTGCTGCCCGTCAGATCATCCGGTTAAGGAGTGCAGGTATCAAAATGATTGAACCAACTTTCTGCATAAAAATGATAAGAAACCAAATAATGTGCACAACAATTCTTGTATTGTGCAGTACTCTGCGAATGTTGCAAAACTAAACATATTATTATCACACTCGGACAAACCTTCAAAAATTATGGCCAATGCTTTTTTGCGAAGTGAAAAATTGCTTACTCTCTTACAGTTTTGCGGAAAGGTTTGTAAACTATTTTATAACAGCTATTGCAAACCTAATGATTTTATGCTTTGCTGCCGATGTTAATTACTTCCGACTTGCTGCCAAATTATTTGTTCCAATTCATACCTTTTGTAGCTAAAAACATATTTCGATCGGATTGGTTTCACATGGTAAACAAACCATCAGTTATAGAACTTTTCAAATTGCAGAAGCTTCGAATTATGAAAAAAATCATGGCATTTATAAGCAACCTGCAACGTTTACCTAACGTCATCTTCGTATGCCTAACCAAATCTAAAATTTTCGTCCTCTGATAGCATTTGACAACGATGTAACGTGAACACTGAAATCTGTTGCACAAACCATTGATTCGCATGAATGTTTGCGCGAGGCCGCAAGTGCCGTTTTTCAAGTCTTTTTGTTAAATTCCCAGTCAATTAAATCTATCTTGCAATCTTCAATGACGCATGCACAATCGATGTCACTATTTACTGTTTGTTGCATTGTGGAAACCACTAAAAAGCAAAAATAAAGACAAAAATTAACATACAACACATGAAAACCAAATTACGTGCCACTGAACAAATTCATGAGCAGATTGGTATCATAATTCATACGAAACATTTGTACATACATTGGGGTGTGAGGCATTACTTCAGATTTTTTAATTTTTTACTCCATAAAGAACAAAACAAGTGTACTCCAACAACTGGTTTCACATTGTTATTGAGAATGGAAGCAAATAGTAGATCAAAAGACAACTGATTTAAATAAGAAAGGTTAAAAACTTACGCTATTTGACACACGGAGTTTTCATGTCTACATGGAATTGAAAAGAAGGCTGATTAGCTGATTATATTAACGCAAATATATAACGGCAGTTTATGACTGGCACGTTTGATTTAAGTTTGGTTACACTGCATGTCATACGTGCGTGAAAATGATTTCTTTATCGTGCAAATGAATCATTTTGGTTTGCACATCCTTATAATCATGTTTATAAATTTGTGTATATCACGTTGTAAAGTTTCGTAGTGCATTTTCTCATTGTTTGATATATGAGCAAACAACGCAAGGAAAGCATTTTAAAGCTTTTTTGAAGTTTGGAAAAACATTTTAGATGTGATGTGTGAAACACTGAACTTAATATCTTCGCAAAATATGAAAATCTCTATCTTAGTCCACAGCCTTGAGGCATCATTTTCGTGAAGCATATGTAATGCCGGTAGGTTGAAGAAAAAAAGCAACTTACAGCATTTGAGTGTGTACCTATAAATAAAACGTAAGTTAATCACCAACAGGTCGCATGCAAATTGATTTTTCCTATGTTGCCGAATCGAATATTGCTTGATAAGACACGGATAATGATTGCGTGACCGATTTGTAACCTATTTCATAGTAGAACATCCGAAACAAAAAAACTCTGTTACGAAGCGTTTTCCAAAGGTCCATCGACTCCTTGCGGAGATTGTTATCAAATGCCCTTCCTTTTGTTGAATTGACTTCATCTCCCATAAATTTATTTTACTTGGGAAGTAGTTTTATGACGTGGTTTGTGCTATGACGCAATAAGGAAAGTTGTGTACTCACCAAGTTTATGACTGGTTGTTTCCATCGCCATTTAACTCCAAGCGAAGGAGATTTATTTTCATCGTTCCAGCTTGCCTGACTTCATTGACAGTAAAACTGGAGTTCATTGTTGTTGCGTTGTGTGCAAACGGTGAATGGAAGACAGAAAACAAGATCTTTCACATTTTCTTTTGCTAGCAACATATGGAGAAGTACAGAAGCTTGTTCGGTACGGTCATGGTCATGATTTATTGTTTCATATGACACAGTCAACAAGCAGAAGCACTATAGGAAGCCATTCCACTAAGCAAAACCAATTATTAGTGAACATCACAGCAAATGAAAATGCAATGGAGCAATAGCTGATCAGTGCAAACAAAGAGGGTTGCTGTGTCATATAGGTGTGGTGAAGAACCATGGCGGTCATCTAGTCAACCAACCCTCAGTAGAAATATGAACGAAGTAGAAAAATATCAATATGCAACAGCAGAATTCACTGGGAAGAGAGAAACATATATGTTAATATAAAGTAGTTGCACAATTGTTCTAGATTGAAAACAGAAAAAGACAGACCGTTCTGAACTTACAAACCTCAACGGAACGTGAGCTCCATAAAGGATAAGTTAACATCATTAATGACATGACAAAAATATGTTGGTCGTTGGTCTTTGACCTTAAATCATAGGCACTTGAATCAGTTACGCTTTCACTGACCAAAAAAACTTATCTGAGCAATAGGTACAGTTAAATATGTCCGTCCAGGTTGTATTGAAGTAACTAAAAATAAATTAATTGGAGTTACACATGAGACTCAAGCATTTCCCTAGTTTTTGTGCTTTCTGGGGCTAGTTCGGTTAGTTCAAAATAACAAGCGAAACGTGTTTGTTGACAGGTGTTAGCCGACAATTTCTTACGGATAATGGAAAATAACACAAATCCAACTGTAGACTAGTTTTGATTCTATAATAAATCAAAAGAAGGACACGCACGTTCCGAAATGTACATTCAGTCAACAGAAATAAGCACATTTAATTCTGAAAAGTAATCTGTAACATGAGAAATGGATTTTGGAAATGTTACTGTAACACCAACCTGCAATTGTTTTCAACAATTGGTCGGAAAGCAGACGGTGACTGACAGTTTTAATATTTAAGACTATAAAATTGTTCTCAACAGCAAAGCATTGAATTGGTTGACACAAATGGAGTAATGCTGTAGGTGATCACCCAACAACATTCACAACAACCATATTGTATATATTTCAGTGATATTAATACCGATGTACATTGGTAACACCGGCAATGCCGCAAAATATTTCCTATTTTTGTGGAATTTGTGTATTTCGGTTGCAATTCCTCTCGTGGAATTTTATTGCCGAAGTGAAATTGCATTCATAGAGAACCTGTTTAGATTTTCCCTGTATTTTAATGCAAACGCTTACAAATTGAACCTGGATAAATGTAGAATGGCTCCAACGTTGGAACAAGCCTTCTCCAGAAAAATATGGCTGGCCGTGACTGCAATACTGGAAAATCTTATGTTTGGTGCTGTGCTGTTGGGATGGAGTTCTTTACTTTTGATGTTGAAAAACGAAGGATTTTATTCAAATCTGTGCGTCGCGAAAGAAAAACCAAACTCAAGTAAGTTGCCTGTTTCTGTGACATTTATCTTGTAAGAAGGAACGTCAGTGCAAGTGTGCAATCCACGAAGGAAAGAAACGGACGGACCTGTACAATTGACTTAAATATCAAACAGTACGGTTTAAGTTTTGACTTTGAAATTCCTAAATATTCATCTGCTCACTACTTTATCACGTTGATTGGGCAGTTTTGGAAAGAAATCGGATTGTTTACGACGAAAAATTGCAACGGGTAAAAACTAAAAATGTGTTGTCTGCAAAGGCCTAAAGTTGTCAAACGGGCTCCTAAGCAGGTTATAAAATAAATGAGATAAGTCTCATAATTACTTCATTTAGCGATTGGAAACATTTGGCAACTCTAAATGTGGCCATTTCTCACAAGTGAAGACCCTGGAAAATTGATTTAACAGTGAACTGCTGTAATTTACGTCTGATTCACGTGTTATGCAAACATTCTCTCGTGGGAAAAATGTCAACGTTTACTACAATTAAGTGATTAAGGGTTCATCTGCAAATGTGCTGAATCAACGTACTGCTTATTCTGGAGATTTTCATCACGACGATTTGCACAAGAGCACCTGCTGGGAAGATCGTAGTTTCAACGGCCAATCATTCCTATTTGCATAATTTCAGTGTTTTAAGTTCGAGTCTGAAAAGTTGAAGAAATGTCGACTGAAAACCACCTGGCGGTCTGCAACTGTTGTCTGAACAAAACAACAGGACCTGCATGAACATACACAGTATTTCTAAGAGGAAAAAAGTACGACGCCCTGGTAGGCACGCATGTAAGAATGGTTATAGCCGTAGCCATTGGTTCCCAAGGGTACCCAGCGTCCCATGGCCCTCCAAATGTTCAGCATACCTAGTCATTTTGTGCTTTGAGAGGCGGCATCCCAAACAAAACACTGTTGCTCGCCTAAAATCATGAACTTTGGCCCCACCAAATCCATTGGTCCCCCCAAAATTTTTGAGCAGGACACGTCACTGAGAATAACCTATGCACATAGTGTTTCTTCAATTTTCTAAGAACTTCTGGAGTAGAAAACGTACTCAGACAAGGAGTGGCGGTTGTTCAAAGCCCGCTATATGCGGATGGAAACGCTTCGTCGGTGCGAATAATGCCAGAAAGGTTATCCCCTCGTGCAAAGAGGGGAAGCAAGATCTTAATCGAGAAAAAGCATACTATAGTCTATGAGGTCTGACTGCAAAACCATGCCAAATCACATTCTGAACTTTAGACATAAGCTGCATTCCAACCTGGACGTCAAACAAAGCGTTGTGGCAAACCATCCGAGGACTGAAAGGTGCAATACTGCTGGATACATTAAAACGAAAATTGTGTTATTCTCGGACAAAGAGGGGTTCATGCGTAAAATATTTCAAAACATTGTTTCAATCAAGTCACGATTCCACCATCGGACATGCACGAGGTGCATTTCGATGAGGAAATACTATCACTACAGTCGAAATCGTTCTGACTGTCTAACCACTGAACCCCGTGACAAGACTGTAGCTTGTGACGATATTCGAGCCTAACTGCATGACCTCTTCAACAAAAACGTGGTTTTGTTGCTCAATGTTGTTTTTCAAGTGCTTAGTGTTATAACGAAAAGGGAAACCTTTCAAACTGTTGTGATCATCCCCAGGGACACAATGGGAAACTGGATGTAATCCGTTAAATACAGGGGCATTTCTCGCCTTGGACTCTCTGAAAATATGTATGATAAGTGCCTTGCAACATATGTCGCAAAATACTTGAACCAAACAAAAAGGATACCCAGTCTAGTTTCCGTCCTGGCCGTTGCGCTGCAGACCAATTTTTACTCGAGAGTAAATTTTTGCGATATCTTGACAATATGACAAAAATCCGTGCATGTTTTGTCGACATCGAGTAAAAATTCAACCGTGTACTTTGAAAATACTATTGGGGAGTACTGCGGGAGCAGGTGTTGACGACAGCCTGTTACTGGCCGTCAAGTTATTGTATGCTTACACAAAATTTTTGCCCGTGCCGGCGGAGTTAAATCGCAACCTTTACAATGGCATATGGACTCTGACAAGGATGTGCTGTCGTCACTCCATTCCGTAAACTATTTCAGTTGGAAAGACACTGATGGAAACTAAATGAGATTGGCTTTTTGCAGACGGTTTGTTTCTGCTTAAATCCTCTGAACAGGTGTCGTCTAAATTCAATTTAGCTTCTTGCAGCTGCATGCGACCAAGAGAAATGAAAATTAGCACTGAAAAGTATGAGGTATTATACAGCATCTCTCTGGAAACCTAATCCATACACTACACCCGAAAAGTAAGTGACAATACACTGCAACAAGTGGAAACGCTCAAGTAACTGTGCGTGGTAATCACGAGTGATGGAAGGCAGAATGATGAGATTGGTACACGGATTTGCAAAACCAGCGCACTCTGCGTGAGCTCTGTCATTAGGTGTTGACTATGCCGGAGCTTTCATTCTTTTAAAAACTGTCAAGTTGTCCAGCTTTAAATCGGTTACTGTTTCATTCCGCACCAATGGTCATGCATCTTAGGCAATGATTGAAAGAGTGCTATCTCAATTCTCAAGTACAAGCGGCAGAGAAGGAAATTTTCCGAAATGTTCACAGGGTTACACTTCGTGACAAAATGAGAAGCTGCGAAATTTGCAAAACCCTTAATGTCAAGCTGAGTATACCACGGGCAATCTCAATTATGATGCGCTTGCCAATTTGATTGTATTGACTTTTGTTTAGTCTATCACAACTCAACTGCATCATATGCAAGTTCCGAACTTGGAACAGTCGAGAATACGCTTCAACCGAAGAGCACCTACGAGTCCGATGAAGTGATAGTAAGTTGATTTGAAATCAAATTTTTGCGCTTGATATTATTGCAGTGAATGAAGAACAGAATGCGTTGCAGTCATTCGTAATTAAGCTTGTATGATTTGCTTGTGTAATTTTGTTTCTGCTTTTGAATGATTTTTAGTTCGATTCGTCGTTGTAAAATGCTTTTTTTTCTAATTGCAAATACACGGAATTACGTACTGCATCCATAAATGTGTATGTAAACTGTTTATCTTAGCTTTGTATGAACGCAAACCAAATTAGTTATGATACGTCATTTTCCATATTAAGTTAAGCACGCCTTTACACTTTTAAAATAAAAAATATGTGAACTTACCTTGAACGAGAATATCGTTGTGTTATTCAGGAACATCAAAATGTTATTTAAAAAAATTTTTTCAAATTTATTTCATCATTTTACACACTTCATTAATATAAGTTAAGGACGCCTGTTAATGACTGCATCTTGTGCAGATATACACGAAATCTGGATATCCTTCCTGTGTAGAACAAGACGAAACATTAAATCGGTACTTTGCCATAGGATCTAGTCTTCTAAGTGCAGTGGTCATGGTTTTGGGCATAATTATGGACAAGTATGGACCAAGAATCATTCGTTTGTCCGGCTCGTAAGTACAAAAACATTATGGGTTTTGGACAACATTAAACGCCAAACAAAGTATCACTGAACAACACTAATAAACGAAAATGTGCAGAATGACAAAGGTATGCTGCAAACATCCAACCCTGACGTTTATAAGTAGCTAGAAAAAGGTATTTCTTAATAAAAGGCAAATAACAAAAATGTTGTTTCACACTGGTTAGTGACTTGCACGTTTTCAGTAAGGAGCTCAGTTATCTGACTGCACTTGGGAAGTAGTTATTGAAGGTTACTGGGATAAGTTTTGCCCTTCTTGTGTAGACTGGCTTTCGCCATTTCTTGCGTCTTATTTGCTGTTGGAACGATGGATACAAAAAGTAAGTGAAGATGTTGATACCTTTTCGCTTTCAGATAAATGTAAGTTGTGAACGTAAACTCAGAAATTAATTTTCGTTCTTCTTGAATTTATGTTTAGCTGTGATTTAGGATAATGTCTTTGTGTAATTTTATTCATGCATTTGTTTCAGCACTGCACTAGTTGAGAACGCTCAAATACTGGTGCAGAAGTACGCTACCGTAAAAGTAGCAGGGAAGTACATCTCAAAATATTAAGAAGAAAGCTCCTTAAAGACGTTACAGAATAAATTGTTTTTACGCCAAATGTCATGTGACTACTTTCTGAAAAACATTTAAAAAAACTCCATTTGACCACACCTTGAGTTTCGTCAGGTTATACGTTCCCCTTTGTATGCACCATACAACACCAACTGCCACCTCATTTTTGATGATCGTTGTCATTTACCTGCGTTTGCAGATACTTTCAAATGATTGTGACTTGTTTTCAGACCTGAGCATACTGATCCTACCTGCTGTTTTGCTTAATGGCATGGGTGGGATATCTTACGCTTTCACAAGTTTTTCAGTGGCCAATTTGTTTGGAAATCGCCAATCCACCATGATATCTTTGATGATGGGATCTTATTGCGGATCAGCAGTTTTTTACATGCTGCTCAAGGTATGAATTTTACCGAAGATACGTGTCTGTAAACCAAGAAAAGACACACAAGACTTAATTTCTTCCGATGTTGAATTCCTAAAAATTGTGCAAAGTCAACTTTCTGATAACTTACAATGCTAGCAGTATGGACTTAATTTTTTTGCGTTGCTAATTACAAGTGAACCGGATGGTTAGCCTGTCTGCTTCAGCGGTATAAAATTTTAGAAATGAGCTGAACCTGTTATTGGCGCTTTAGGGAAACAACATATCTGTAGGTTCGTAATTGTTTTTTAGAACAAAAAACAAGAAACTGCTCCGCTCAGAGCAGAGGCAAGAGTTTGTTGAAACGACTGACGTTCGGAAAAAATCCTATTTTTGAAAAACATGATTCTTCTTCATCGTCTGAGCAAATCTTTCAATCCACTGCTAGGTCGCACTAGATCTCGGGAAAGTGTTGAGCAGCCATTGGATTGTTCGTCATGTAGAACGCCAAATCATGCATTTCATAAGGAGGTCGATGGATTGGACAGTGACGGACAACATAGACAGCGGCCCACACTCACAAGCCGCCGTATGGGCCATACCCTTTTCTGTAAAAAAGAGCGGAAACGTCCGACACAAGTGCACAGGTGTTTGAGATGGACACAGGTTTTAGCGCTCTCCAACCACTCTGCATTCCATCGGCGATCCACCCAGTGCGTCGCACTTCTGCTGTTATCGTCAGATGAACCGATGAGTGTTTGTGCAGCAGGTACAAACGGATGTCTCGATTTGAGATGCTGTGCGTTCCCACCCGGTGAACAGGTGAAAGCTGAGTGGAGGAGGTATCCAGACTTCATGGCACGGCCTGCTAGCGACAGTGTGTCTCCTTTGCGACGAATGTCTGCGGGATGGATTTCCATGAAATAGGAAGATTGTCTGCTGGTGCAGGACGCAGACATCCAGTCACAGTTTTGCAGGCGTCGTTGATGGCAGTGTCAATGAGGCGGTTGTGAGCACTGCGGAACCAGGAAGGAGTGCACTACTCTACTGTACAATGCACCAGGACTAAGGTCGCTGTTTCCAACGTTGTTGCCCCAGCACCCCAGCCCGAGCCAGCAAGCCGCCTCGAGAGTGCGACGCGTGATGTTAACTCTTTCCGAAGTAACTCGAGGTAGCGGCGATACGTGAGCGACCTGTCCAACATTACTACAAGGTATTTGGTCTTGTAGCAGATATCCATTGTTTCGTCGTTGAAGTTGACTTTCAGCCCACGTTCAGCTTCATTGTTGTTACAAAGACAGACTGCCTACACCGTTTTTGTAGTGCTAAGCTTAATCTTCCAGCTCTGGAGGTATTTAGCATTATTCGCTATGTCTTTGCTCTGCACTCCTTTCCACTGCTTTCCAGTATCCATCAACACGCATAATTGCTAAACGGTCAGCGTATGCATACTTCGTAGGATTTGATGGGCAAGTCAGAGATGTAGATGCTGAAGCAAGGGGGTACCACTGCCAAGACAGGTGCCGATGGACACCCCTTCTTGAGGCGTCCTAACCTGCTTCCTTAATTGTTACCAGTGGTAAACGTGAAGCTGTGATTGTCAACCAGCTCCGTGACATTCGGATCATGTGCCTGTCAGGTAGCAATCCCAGCAGCTTGCAGGTGAAATCGCCATGTCATACAGTTTGGTAGGCGGCTGTGAGATCGACAAACACAGTTAAGGCCGTCTTCGTGGCCGAAAAGCTTTCCTCGAAGTGTTGCGTCAACTAGGCGATCCAGTCTATGGCTGACCTTCCGTGTGGAATGCTCTCGTGTTTCTCAGGGAGTAATTTATTGATAACTGGTTCGACAAGAGTCTCTCGAGGATCTTCAAATGGACACACAGAAGAACCACAAGGCAATGATTTTTTGGGTCCCCTATTGCTTATTCGGCTTAGAAATCGCAACGTCAGTTCTCTTCTCCATATCCTGGGGTTGTTGAGCTGTCACATGCAGAAGGTGAAGAAATCGCATAACCAAGATTTGAGTTCTGACTTGGGGTGAGGTATAAACTCTGGTAAAATGAAATGTACACCCGGAGATTTTCTTGGCTCCAAGAGGTTGAGGGCGGTAGCAAGCTTCTCTGGCCTGAATTGACCAGAGATTCCACAGTACGTCTCTCAGATGTTGGGACCTTGCATTGAGTGGACACCTCTTTGTTGATGAGCCTAGTGGACTCCCTGCACCCGTTTTTTGCGACCCGTTCTTCATGAATTGTGAGGCGATAGTGGTTGCTGAGGCGGGGTCCAGAGATGTGGAGTGTCCGGACCTACCAGCAATTTTATTGATGGCGCTCCACGCCCTATGGCTGTAGTGCTAGAAGTCGATGGAATTGACAGCTTCTTCTCATCGCGCCTGTCTCTTCTGGTCGAGCCGTTAGAGCAGAGTACGAAGCACCTCTGTCAGAGTCAGTTTCCACTGGGGCTCTGAAGAAGGAACGATAAATGATATCGCACTCTTTTTGCCAAAATGCCACATAGTTGTTGCGACGGCCACGAGGGATATATTGTTTTGGTGCAAATAGCAGGATCTCGCGTAGTTGCTGGTATGCCTTCTCGATATTTGTTGTGTCCGGAGGTGGCAATCTCTTCATTGATTCTCCTGTAAGAAGGCAAAAGCACTTCCAATCAGCTTTGGGGAAGTTCCAACGCTTCACCGGATCACTGTGGGCACGAATTTTTGGACTCCGGGGCGTTATGAGAGAGGGTCGGTTTTGCTACCGCGGAAACATTCCTAGAACACATCTGATAGTCGGCTGTCTTGGCCTACACACACGAACAGGACAAATCCGGTTTGTTGCCGACGTTCCATCGGTGAGAGTGGAAGCTGGATGCTCGGTTTGGGTTGTGCAGCAGCTCAAAGTTGTTGGCTGCTGCCCAGGAGGCCAGGCTCTCACTATCACGGGTTGTTGTGATGCAACCCCATTGACGTGCTGGCAGTTGAATTCGCCAGTATGCACACTGGGGTGTGGCAACGAGGGGATGGCCGTAAATATGAGTCGCGAGGGTGGAGGTGTGCAGACGTTAATCATTAACGGTTAATGACTCTATAATCTGCGAGGTCTATGCACAAGCACTCAATCTCTGACTGCTATGGAGACTAAGAGGGCGGTGTTCATTCCAATTGCTCGTGAAAAAATGTGGCAAGCCCGTGCTTCCTACTAAGGATTGACCAAGCTACTGCGAAGCAGGGTTGCGGAGTTGGAGCCGGAGTCGGAGTCATAAGGAGTCGGAGGTTTTAGGGTGGATTCGGATTCCCAACAATACTGTCCAATTGGATAATTTTGACAACAAACTCCTGAATTGGGAATTCCTGCTGAAATCATACAATTTCTTTTAAAACTTTTGTTGAAACAGATATTTTTTACTGTGCACCACGATTTCCATTGATTTTAACAAACAAATTTCATTCTATTGATGTTAGGGAGACGGAGTCGGGAGTTGGATGCGGAAATGTTGGAAAGGTCGTAGTTGGGAGTCAGTGTTGGATATTTTACATCCGATTCCGCAACCCTGCTACGAAGCTGGGAATCATTAGCTTGTCTACAGTATTGCAATGGGTTTCTTGAAGGGCAACAACGAGTGCCTTGTTCTTGTAGGCTAACTGGGGATTGACACTGATGTTGCTTGCATTGAGCCCCTGCGTGTTCAGTTGCAGTATGCTTGGTCTTCGGTCATCGTCGCCAGCAGTGATGCTGCCATACTTTGAAAAGGACGGTTTCCTACCCAGCCCGCGCCAAGACATTCAGCACGGGTAGCCGTGATAGCTACAGATTTAGTGAGTATTTCAGAAATGCTGCAACATGGAGGATCATTTGAAGGCACCTGTCATCCTTCCCAAATAAACGGTGACAACTATTTAGATGCAATTTCCATAGCATCCTGTACGAAACGAAGAAATTCTCTATGCTGAATTTACAAAATACAGTTTTGCCCGTTTCAAGTGCAGGAAATATTTTTCTACCGTTCTATTTTCCTGAAACGTTCCTATTTGAAATTGAAATTTATATCATTTTAATGTTCGTATAGGGATTTAAGCTGATCAAAAATTACGAAGGAATCGCAATTTTGAACTATCTAGATTGAAATTATTGTACAAATTGGATTAGTAAACTGCATTGTGCTTCCATCAGGTGTTCTACGATGCTGGAATTTCTTTTGAAGCAATCATGCTGTTTCATGGCGGCATTGCCTTGCTTACATTCCTTAACTGCTTCTTTAACGTACCATCAGGAAATATTCCTAGTCCTCAAGAAAGTTCTTCTAGGTAAGAAAACATGATATTGTTTGTATTTGTGCATGGGCAAATGACTGAACAGTTATTTCCGATAGCTGCCAACTGTTCAAATACATGTGCCGTGATTGGTCTTCGCTCTCTTTGCTTCGGGACATGTGGATACATCAGCAGTACGCTGCATTGATGCAAAGTTATAAGCAACGCCGTGTGCAAATATTGCTATTACACCCATCCATTAATCCCAGGTAAGAGGAAGGATAAGCCTAAAGCAGTGGTTCTTGACCTTTTCGCTGCATGAAGCAAATCCAGACTTACGATTTATTAGAGAGCAGCACTAAAGAAATTTTACCACAAGTCAATTGGCAGGTTTTATTTCATTGCAGAACGAAATCTGTAACATAAAATATTAGAGGTTTTATTGAAAGACCGTTGGAGGCCGCACAAAGGGTTCATGGGAGCTCCATGCGTCCCGCAGAACAGTGGTTGAGAAACACTGGCCTAAAGTAATGGTCGTCATGCCGTCGATACGACCTGCGCGGGAATCAAACCTATCCTGTCAGTTTTCGTGGAACGTGCTCAATCACTCATCGACTTTGTCGATAGATTTAGTGCTTTAGTAATGAACCTGTGCAAGTAAACTACAGACAGTAGTGCAATTTCAATCATTGTCTTCATAGTTTTTTCGTATCGTTCATTTTTCTCCATACGTTGGAAAACACTAGTGAAATTTTTTTGAAATTCAATCTTCCGGTATGATTTTTCTGCACAAGGTGTTTAAAACAGTCAGAATTCCACCGCTGCATTTTGAAGATTTGAAGAATGTGTAGCCATCAAACACAAATTTATTTCAGGGTTAAAAGTACCCATAAGTGCGAAAATTTTATCGGGGTCAGCTCTTCCTGTTTGTGAAGCAATCCCATCACCTCAGACGCACAATCTCTTACGGTTACACGGTGAACTGCACCATCACTGTTATTGGGCTAAGGGTGAAGGAAAATATGGCACAGTTCTGAAGCTATAATCCGTCTTACTTAGTTTGTACACTTCTATGGTGAATCCTTTCCGAAACCCGAGCCCCCGTTTGCATGTACAACAAATGTTACGCCAAAGTGACTACAAAAACGATTTTAAACTTGCTGTCTGAACTCCCAATGAGGTCGGTAAGAAAATATAAGTTCCGAACCCAAACTGCCGAATGTAATAAAACAGACTATTCATTCTACAGTATCGTTCGCAAGATTATGTGCTAAACACTAGTTGCATCTTGTTTCGAACCTTTTCCCAACCATCGTTGAGATGAGATACTTTGATACAAAGACAGAGGAGTCTAGTGAAATAGTAAGACAAAGTGTGTGAGACAGAGCCTACAAGAAAGAACTTAGAACCTATGTCTCCTTTCACGCAGCACTTGGCTAACACGTGCATCATGCAAACTTACGCAATCACCAAGCAAGACATAACGTAGCTCGACTTTTGTAACACGTGATTGATTCCCTAAGCATCCTAATGAACATAGACATTTTTATCATTTATCGTCTACTTCCGTGCGAATGCAGAAACTGCAGATCCGTTCCGAAAATTCAGCCCGCCAAAGCAAAGTTGTAAATGTCTGTAGTTATTAAAATTACGAGAGAGTTGCTACGGCACATCGAATTTTGAAGGTAAATCCCTGTTTCTAACAGTGCACGTACACCACACCTTATACAATAGGTCAAATGATATAGGAATGCACTTGTGCAGTTGCCGGTAAAGTGTGAGATGAACGCGGTTAATGGAACCAGTGCAGTGCTAACCAATAACATCAGCGTTGGTTAGTCTTCCCACGTTTCTCTGTTTTAGAACTGACTTAAGACAATGTTTGAAAAATCAATTTTGCAAGACTCTGGCTGCTGCAACATTCTAATATTGGTAGTTGGTCATGTTTCTAACTACAGTAAGTACGGAAAATAAAGATCATGTCATGAAAATTTTAAACGCAATTTAAACGTCAACGATAGCAAGACTATGTGGGTCTGTGAAGGATTTCCAGCTACTCAAACCTACAATTAACCCTGCTCACACAAAAGGCAATTGGTAACGCTTAATAAGATGGAAACCGCTTTGCTTCGACCAATACCAGTATTCCCATAAAAGTAATTTTTAGTTTTCCCATCCGTCCGATGAAATAACTTTGATTCAAGTTAACATGCATGTTTTTTAGTAACAAGTTACGACCAAGCTTTGATTGAAGAGATCTGAACTTTGACAAAATGTTTGAGGGGGTATGTCTACCCAATTTTATCCTTCATATTATACATAGAGCCATTTTGTTATTTTTTCGGTGAACTAGAAGCTATTTCTTAAAAGCAACGTTGTAATGTTTCACGGAGTCCCTAATTCTAGGCAGCTTGGGCAAGAATTAGATATTGATCAAGTTTCTTTAAAAATGTTCATTGTGCTCAGTTTTCCATTCAGGTGATAACCAACATAACTTGATGTTATACTAACGTATCGTGGCGTGCAACCTTTGCATTGTTTAGCTCAAACTTTGGATAGAAAGAAATTTCACTACATATTTTTTTATAGAGTTTTGAATACAGGATTTGTGGGCGAAATTATGCCCCCGACTTCTCTATTTAAACAACGATTGTTAAATTCCTTGCGACGTTTGTGTGGTTCAATGCAAATGCGGTGTTGCTGACAGGAACTGTTCGTAATAGTGTAAATTGGATAAAAACAATTCCTAAATTCCATTGAACGTTTTCAGGACCATCGAACTGCACACAATCAATATAAAAGCTTTTGTATGCTCTGCTTTTGTAAAAAGTAATAGGACTATTACGTTTCTCCCGAGCAACCGCAAGCTTTCAACAAGGAAATGGCACGTGGAGGAAAAGTAGTAAAGCCGCTTTCACGGAAAGCGGAGTAAATATTACAGTAGCTATGAAACAGAGAAGATAAACACAAAATTAGAAGAGCTTTAATCAAACGTTCAAAATGTGTAGCTGGATAAAGTAACAAGTTTAAAATAAAAAGTAGTTGAAAAAACAAAGTGCTACATAGTCAACCTATCAAAAATGTCGTTCACAATGCAGCGTTGCTTTTATTCTTCTGGAAAAAATATGAATGTTTCTCGTTGATAACAGTAAGTGAACGACCAACAGAAATAACGGCAAATCGTCGTTGACTTATAACCAGACCATGATTTCTGAACCCACTAGCCTTCCTCTTAGTCATGCAGCAACCTGAATCCCATGCATGTTTTGTAAGACTATTTTTCTGGCTGAAAGTGTAGCTTACAATCTCTTTTTTATGAACATCGAAGGATATATTCGTTTTACCAGAATGATTCTGATGGTAATTACCACCAAAAGAGCTGTGGAAATTGTCTTGTCGATGTTTGTAGAGGTGGTAGGCACTGTTCAACTGCAGTAATATGTGGGAAAGTTGATGCTTCTTTGAATATGGTGCAGTGTTGTACATCGGTGTAATGTTCGCGTTCTAGGACACGGAAGATTTGTTGTCTTCCTATTACGGCACGTTACTAGATGAGGGGCCATGCTAGTTATTGTAGGAGCAAGGATCAGTCTGTCGACTAAGCGACCTGACGTGAGTTTCCAAGCATAAGCAAGGCAACATGAAAGCTTTCAGCACGTTTGTGCGTTAGTGACTCTCCAAAAACAGTTTCACTTGCAGTCTTTTCCTTGATTATACAGATATAGAACACTGATTTTCAAAACGTCCGCCATGGCTAAAAAGTGAGTTACGAATCCAAGTTGAAACGGCTACAGAGATATTTTGTACATGCTTTGTGTCCTGCGGCGAATAAAAACCTTTCCATATTTGTTTTTCCCACGCATTGATTTTGTCTAATGAAATGCAGCCATTTCGTCTTAATACTTTTAAAATGTAAACATTTTTTGCCCATATATTTGCCGAATGCTAAAAATTTTTATAGTACTAATTACAAAAAGATTCGCAGAAAAACTAAAGAGTATGCAAGAATCATGTTTTTAATCAAGAAAAAGCGAATGAATCTTGCTGCTGCGTGGACCCCTAAACGCCTATGTGAGTCGCTAGCGATCCGAGAAGAATTTTACAAGTGTGTATTACCCATATCAAACGGTTCACTACTTTGACACTCCTTGTATTCCTCAAGTCACCCGTTGTCACTGCGTTCACACACACACACACACCAAGTTTTCCGTTTGTGAAATATACAGAAAAAGTAGAATTTTTCCCGAAAAAAGTATAGGATCGCTAGCGACCCATTTCAAATAATGGTGCAAAATTTTTTCCAAGTGCATATCGTACGAGCCAGTGAGGTCAAACATTCGGGCGTAGGGCCACGTGCGCACCATGAGGTGTTTCCGTGCGACCAGCGAACTGATTAGCTGGGCAAAGTCAAATTGTTGTGACGTCACCAACGAATTTGTGACGTCCTGTGTTCCGCACGTGCAATGTTGCCGTGTGTAAATTTCAGTCCACCAAATCAAATGCGTTAGACACCCTTGATGTAAATACTGATAAGCTGTGGGCAACACAAACATAAAAATTTTTCTATAAATATCAACGAAATAATTCAATATCAACCTTTTTCAAGATTCCACATTGGACGTCTGTGCATTTCACCATTCTTGAAGCGCTTAGCAACTCCGCAAGGGAAATCCACATCCCTTGTGTCAATTGGCAACTCCATAATTCTCCAGACGATTCAGCTAGAGAGCTGTTCGAACCCTCAGAAGATGCGGCTTGTCCATTAGTTTGGATTTTTTAAAAATTTGAAACTTTTTGTTTTCGCGTTCTTTGTGGGTGACGTCATGAGCAATGTCGTTGGGTAGGTTTAGGCCTTTTAGGCAGTCATCAGGCTCTGGGCCCCAAGCGCAAGAGCCAATGTTTTGAGCCGTGATTTGCTTTCTAGTATTTCTGGTTCAAAAGTTACGGCCAAAAAGCAATAAATTTGGTAAAAAAAACAGTATCTTTTTTACCAAATTTTGATAAATTTTTGGTTTCTTTACGAAACTGAGGGGAGCCATGTTGCAACGAAAAAAATAATTGTCACGGTGCTTTGCTCGTACAGCACAGAGTAACCGAACACCGTTACTAACTTTGCATGTTTGTTCTTACCTATATGTAGAGTTTGGATGTTTTCGTTTTTGATCTCTCGTTCATCAACCTCTTAGTGTCATTCAGAAAATCGTTAATTGTATTAAGTTTTTCTCGTATCTGAGCTTTAGTTTATCAAGCTTTTAAGTGATATTCATGACATTGCTCACAAACGTCCATATTGTTGATGACTCTCTACTCATTTCCCAGTTATTGCAACACGTGTCGCTAGCGACCCATGTTTGGTAATAGTCATTGGCTAAGCACCTAGACGTTTAAGGGTTGAAGACTGGTATGGCTTTAGAGGTTTTGAAAGTAGATCACAAAAATGTTTTTGTGGATATTTTGGATTTCAATGGAATTTCGATACAGTTTATTCGTATTTGATTTCATGCGCAACGGGGTAGGGTTTGTTTTTGGTATATGAATGGAATTCACATTCTCAATAAACAGTGATTCTGCCATTGCGTATTGAAAATTACGCAAGAGAACCCCAGTCACGGACAAGTAATACCTTTCGTGCAGCTCAATATCAAATGGTCAACCGCAGCCTCCACCACAAAGTTTTTGGAAAGTGCTGTTAACACCATGTGTTCTCCTGAGTCTTGTCACAGTGTGCTTGACACAGTTGAGGTTGATTTCCTACATGGGGTGGCTGGAGCTCTCCCTCAAATGGTCTGCGAAAGAGCTTGGTTTTGAAGAAGAGAAGACTCGCGACACAGGTGATTGCAGAATAAAGAATCAACAGAAATTTTCGAAGCTGTAATTGCAAATATCCAAAACATTGCTTGCATTGATTCAAAGACCTTTTTCTACTTCTTAGGCGATTTTGAATTAGTAAAAGAACTCGTTTATTCGTATGCCTCATTTCAATATTTAAAAAAAGTGTTTAAATGTTCTTACCTCAACACAACTTATATGCTTAAATTATGGTTAGAATATGCGATTTAATAGATCTGGCATTGAATTGCAAAGGTATTTTTCAGTTTCTTTCTACACTTTTCTGTTTGGACTTTTCCAAATCAACTGCTTCTTCATGTCACCTGTGGTCGGTATATTGCTCGATTGGAAAGTAACGTCCCGGTATAATAATGGACGTAAGAAGAAGCAGAGGATCATGAATCTGTCTAGGGCGTTCACCATCACAAACGTTTTTCTTACTCTTTTTGATATTATCTTATTATTTGATGCGATCCTTCCGCTGCAGGTAATGCCTGTATAGTTTTTGCTGTTATGAGACTGTTACAACCGATTGGTTTTTGTACTTAATGAAGCAGTCATTAGTGGAAAACGTCGCGTTATTTCGTCCAAAAAATATGCTTTCGAATTGTTGATGTGGTGAAATTGTAACGCTTGAGTACATCAACAGTGCTGTATTGTTCTGGATTAATCTGTTCAATCTGTTTGATGAATCGATTTAGTTTGTTGCTTATGACATTAAACCGAAGAAACGAAAACTGCATATGCAATTGAGATAATTTGGAACTTACCGTAAAATAATTTGTCAAAAATAAAGCATTTGTATTATTTGAAATATCAGATGTTTGACCATTCTTCAGAAATGGATTTTCCCATATTAACTATCACGGTCTTTTTCTGCATGAAGTTTTTCGAACATCCATTTAAAATTTGCAATTTTTTATTTTCAAACCTTTCGACTTCAGGAAAACAAATGCATAGAATTTCAAAGTGTTTGTTTGGTTGCTTCCGCATTATTTTGCAATATTTTGCAGCCTGTCGCTTTCATATTACACACTGCCGTCAGAACATTTCTTCGTTCGTCTGTCGGAAGTCTCTATGCTTGCATGTAAGGCACGAAGTATTTGTGCAGTTTATATTCTACTATGTTCAGTGGCCCGTTACTGTGACATGACTCGCATTAGCATTTGTAAATTGAGCTATATTGCTGAAAAATGTTAAAGCTTATTGCAAGGTCTTTTCGATGGATTTTATGAAAGTTTGAGAAAGAGATGTAACGACCTGATCGTAACATGAATTGTTTGACCAAATTTGTCGGTTTAGGCAATTTGGTTGCAGCTGCTATTTGTGTCGTCTCACAACTTTAATGATTGCTATTGATAACCATGTTCGTAAGAGCTTTGATAAATTGCACGAAACTCTGGTGTCTTATTGTTAGGTACCCCTCTACATATTTTGGCAAGTTAATTGGATTCGAATCGATAGTTGGAGCACTATTTGCTTTACTCCAGGACCCTCTGTTTGTTTGTATCAATTCAAAATTTGGCGGAGACCCCTTCTGGGTGAGTTTGACTTTTCAATTTGATGAAGGTTGGTATTGCTTTCATTTATGGTAATTTTCTGGTTAATCTCTTCTGTGCGGGAAAAACGAAACTTCCTACTTTGGGAAGGACGTATTCTTCTGAATGTTGGCAATTGCAAGGAGATATTGGTGAAAACCGTAGTTTATTCTTACATTCGAAATTTTTGTTAATTTTGCTTCATCAAGCCGTCTATAAGCAGGTCTACCATCGATTTAGAAACAAAAATAAGCACGACCAGACGAAAATGACATTCATTGGCATATTTTTAATTTAAACGTCAGCATAAGTGTCAAATCATTTAGTACCATGATGTATGAGACTGTATTTACGTCCCTTCTGAGCAAATAAAACTGGTTGTAGCAAACTAACAGATTAGTATGTGGGCCTAATACCAACTGTCAACATGAAAAAAGAAACAATTCACTTTTTTCGTAGTCGGCCTGCACTTTTGGTCGTTACAGTAGGAAAAAAGATTAAGAAATTGCAATCAGTACCACATTTTGCACAAGAAGTAAGTTTTTGATGCTGCCACTCCCAACATGGACACACAGGTCGACCCGGCTGGTACTGTTCACCCAATGTCATATAGACTGTATGAAGAAGAGTGTTTACGGACCACAACTTTGTCGGAGTCCAATAGCCACTATCCACAGCTTTGATTTAACTCCACCAATACATGACACACACGAACATCTGAGCAGGAATAGGCTACAGATACTTGACGGACGGTGACAGGCGTCCGTCAACACCGTACTCCCGCTAAACACCTCAAAGTTTTCACTTCCCCGAGATCGATGAAACATGTGCAGACATCTTTCGCATACTACCAAGATTTATCGAACATTTGCTGGAGAGTGAAAATTTGGTCTTCAAAGCTACAGCTGGATCAAACACTGCACTGGGTTTCCTCCAGTGTTGGTTCAAATATTTTGCAGCGTCTGCTTTTGTCAAGCCACTCCGCATACACTTTCCTAGGATTAAATGGAGAAAGATGCCCCGGTAGTTAGTTCATTTTAACTCCTGTTACAGAACAGGAGTCCTGCCCCCTTGTGCATGATGAGCCCAGTTTGCAAATATATCGGTGGCCTCCAAGAACATCAGGCCACATGAAAAAAACAATCGGTCAACGAACGCCTTCACGATTCGAGGCTTCCAGCATTTCATGTCGGATTTCATCGCAGCCTGTACCCATCCTAGCCTTCAATGTTTTGACAACTGCGAAATACGTCGACTGCCGTTATGATGGTTACCTTCTTTAAATATCTCTCCTGTGTGTCCGGCAGTGAGATAGTTGCATTGATTAAAAAATCTCTTAATCACTCTCTCTGTAGCCAATACCAACCGACAATAAGATGTTAATACCATGCCCAAGTTAGTTTGTGAATTGCTGCGCAAAATGCATTGAAATTACCAACTGCACACGCTTCAATTTAATAGAGACATTTTTCAATCCAAATTAGTTTTCCTCTGAAAAGCATTGTTTTTGCGTAAAGGTTAATGTCGGGCTTCTCGTTGCAACAATGCTTTGCTTTGCACTGCCGCTTTATTTGTGGCTTTATTCACGATTGGAAATGCAACCGATCGAACAAGGAGTACGCGAGCAGGAGTTGGAAATCATGCCAAACAGAGAACATGAGGAGGGTATTGCTTTGCATCAACATGCTTGAAACGAATGAGAAGAAAGCCAATTGCATTGGGTTATTTCTGCTTGGAAACTATGAAATTGTGGTAACGAAAACAGAACAAAAATAAAATAGTAGACTGACATTTTTACATTGTGAGTTCATCATTTTCATCCTTAGTATTAATAGCTTCCAAAAAACTTAAGAAGCACTTGAATAGTCTGCAAATGCATGCACATGGCGAATCCCGTTAAAAATATTAAAGGAATTTCAAGGATGAGTGACAAAATTGGTGTTGAACATTTTTTTGCACGGTTGTCCGATATGTTATTGCTTTTTACATACTTTCCCGTCACTAGACATGGAAAACATATTGCAATGTTGGTTTTCATTGCCCATTTCGCAATACAGAATCTCGCAAACCCCAATTTCAACAACGGCATCACCAGCACCAAAGCTCACTTGTGATCTGGCACCAATGGTCTGGTTATTGTTTTCAACGCAATTAATATTTGCATTGTGTTTTCATCACAAATTGTCAAAGTTATTGGAAACATTTCGCTTAAAACTGCGATACTGTAGCAAGTCACTCGGAAGTTACCAAATTGTGTAAAGAAGACTTCCGTGAGACACAGTTTGTTACATTTGCAAAATTTGCATTTTGATAAAAACACTAACATTTGTGAACCTTGAATTTGGTTAGACATTCCTTCGAGGACTACAGGGGTTTGCGTAATTTTGATAATGCTGGTCCATTGTGATTAAAAAAGTAGCGGACATGTTAAACTAAAAATTCATTGCACAAGTAAAACAAGGCTTAGAAGTGCATTTGCAATTAAACTTTTGAAACTTATTCCGTTACAATTGTGGCCAAGTTTGTCCAAATATCAAAATACTTCCTGAACTTGTTAAACAGATCAAACGGTTTCCGCATTGTCCCTGAAAAGGAAACCATCAATAAAAAGTAATCGATCTATAAAGTAAAACGCAAGATAAACAACCAATTCTTACACGTATGAATATGTTTGCAGATCATCTAAGAACATAAATAAAATGGCAGCATGGAAGTTCTTCTTAGCTGTCCTGCCCCTTTATTATCTTATAGTGACAATTGTTTGTTGAACATGAAAGTGAAACTTTACGCTAAGCGAATCGTTATGGTTAAGCTGAATACTACAACAAACGTGTTTGTCGTATGACCAAGCTCTAAAATCAAGCAGTTTCTGTCCAGGCACAAACTTACGAGTAGTAGTTGCACGAGGCTGCTGAGCTGAAATGCATCATTTAAATATTCTGTTGTATGATTTTACTTCAGCATGTCAAATACGCAAGTGCGTTGATGCTGATACATATGTTGGTTTAGTTGAAGTTAAAACGTGCGATGGGTTTCCAAATAAATTCGAAAAGCTGTTGTTGAAAGTGTAAAGTTTGATGTTGAGCCATACACTTGTTTCAAAATGCAGTGTTCACCAAATTCACCCATTCAGGATTTTGCGGTGGGCTGTGGTGACTTTTCTCAGATATTGGTGAAATCAGTAACAGTGTAAATGCCGAAGTAGCAGGTTTCATTGTAATTTGCTTTCAGCACAAATATTGTCTGACTCACGAAAAGAAAGAGTCACTACAAGAATTTTGCTTTGAACTGTACCTGTTCAAGGTACTGCAAAATATCTGCAAGAGTGTATGTTTTGCGTTGTGCCTATTCGCAAGGCCGAATTGAAAATCAAGAAATCAATAGACATAATTCTAAATGTCTATTACAACGTCGGCGAAACTACAGTTCCTTATGGTCTAAATGGCGGTAGGTTTGGTCTTAACCAAAACTTTTTTCGCTGCAGCACTTATTTTAATCATATCTTTTGGAACATGCAAACGTTTGTGTGTGGTCTTGTTTTACTAGAAAGTTCACTGAACATTTTTAGATGATTCCCTGTCATATTTAAATAAAAACTGAGTGTATTTGCACGTATTCAGGAAGACCTATGCTTCTGCTAAAACTCAAAGCAGTACATGCTTCTTGGCTAAAATATTTTTCCTCCATTACCCGTGTTAAATTGTATATTTTTTGATTCCCTTACTCTGCTTCACGTCAACTTTTGTGTCAGTATTTTTTCATCATGTTAAAACTGGCTACAAGTTATAGTTTTTTTCTGCCTTACTATGCTTCATATTTCTTCTACAATGATTGTCAATACTGTATTTACTGTGTGCTTTACTTATTCAAGTAATCAGTGGATCAGTGGTGATTCTAGAATTAAAAAAGCGGGGGGGTGGGGGCATTGCGGGGCCAAGGAAAAATTAGGGGTGCCAACATAAATGTCTATCTTGCTTGGTGATTTTCATTGTTTTGAAGATTAAGTTGCTGTGGTTAACCCTATCAAACCCAACACAGGATTGCGGATATCATTAAATATGAACTAACGTTATTATTCACCACACCTAAACGCCACTGTAGATGCAATCACACAAGTGTACTGCTATGTCGAAAATTCTGAGCTAACCATGCAGCTTCCACAGCACTGCACATCGAAACACCATTTTCCGTACACACTTGTGCCGGCGTCATATGAACGCAAGCAGCTTCAGGAACGGTCAGCCTTGGAAAGTGGCAAGTGCTGGGTCCAACGTAAAAGGTGGGTGCGGGGGCCATCTAAGCAGTGGCGTTATGATGTCATCGTGCTCAGTCAACCGTGCCATGACCTTTTTGATGGTTATTTTTACAAGATAAATATATAAATATGAAAAAGGTGGCAAATTTTTGTAGTGAATCTGTATCTATGCTCCCCAGCTGCGTCCATGTCTATGACTACTATCATGCTGCTCTGGTGGACATCAGACAGCGTACCGTTAACAACGTAATGAAGCCGAAAGTTGCAAAGGAAACTCTCCAAAGCAGATTCTAACGGCTAGCGTAAGTGCAAAGTTTCTTCAATCAAACTGAACTGACAAGTGAATTGAACTTATAATGCAATTATTTCACTCTTGTTTAACGGCAAGAGTGGGCACATGATCAACTGTCCCCTTTATGACGCAATACACGAAAAAAACATACTTCACATAAGAGCAATCCATGCATCCCCAAAGTTCCCCAAAGCCCAGTTTTATAAATGTTTATGATGTATGCACTTAGAATGCAAACTGCTCTTTAGCAATTAGAAATGTAATGTACAAAGATTTCGCAACTACTGTACGACGTCACAGATATACAAACACTTATCAAACGCATTATATAATGCGCATGCTTGTTTGATGAAAAAAGGCATATTGCCCACTAATATATTGCCAAACAGAAACGAGTGTGCTGGATAATATTCACAATTTTGCCTTGCCTAGGTTAAGCTGCTGGTTTTAAGAGTCCTTTACGTTTATGAATCTGGATTTGAAGTAGTGGTTTTTCTACGTTTTTACCCTCGCAAACAGACAAAACACAATGAAGGTTTGGCGGGCCGGAAAATGATAAAAGTACTTGTACAACCAACAAATAACGCGGAACCATTTTGGACAAAGAAAGGAAGAGTGCAAACACTTTACAAAATTTTGCGCTGGTTTGCATGAGATTTTTGACTTTCACGGGTTCAACATTTCATCTTTTGTCATTTGTTTCAATTTAGTAGAGTTAACTTTATTTTGACAAAACATTGAAATATCTAGACTATGTTAAAATCTTCCATGAAGCAAAACTACAGGCTTTTGTCGAAATGCAGATGCCCCTCAACCAAACAAGTACTTTACAAAACAGAATGATATTTCGAGAACTAAATAGAGTTACGTTGGAAGAAATGCCAAGTTAATACGGCAGACACTCGCCTTAACCTGTTCATTGCAAGTTGAATCATTGCACACCTGGTTGGCAATAACTGTAGGTCTCCTGTAATCTTAATGGACACCAGTAACAACCAAGTTCCATCCATGAAAAGTGGACCATGCGGGAGCGCAGACGTAACGTCCTAACATGAGAATTGAGCACATTTGATAAAGTTCCATAGAGCAATATCATCGTTTTTTTCAAACGAGATAACTATTTTCTAACAATGAGATTTAAATGCCGCTTCTATAATTCTTTAGCGCAAGGATTATCTGGCAAAAATGAACAACATATCCGACCACCATGGCGCGGATCCTCCAGAGGCGCGGGACATAATGCAGCTGCATGGGATGCATTGGCTTGAGGCCGGCCCTGGCTTAAGAAAGTGAAAACAGTGTACATGAAAGCGAAATGGTTCCCACCCCGAATAAAATCTTGAAACAGAGACAAGTAGGCTGTTGATTGCCAACTAGTTTCGTTAAAATATTCTTACTACAAAGCACATAAAAATGAACCATCTTCCATCGGTTTGGTGACTACTGACAAATCCGTTTTTGTGGTAGTTCACGGACATTGTGTGATTGTGGTATACCCATAACAATGTTATGCAACTACTAGCACGAGTGTGCAGCGTGGATAGAGTGAGGACTATTCAATGCAGTATTCAGTTAACAGCAGCGCGATTTCGGCACCAGCTGCATCATAAGTAGCATAGTAGCGCCGCATATAGTTGTGCATCGGCGTGTACCTGATAGCAAGATGCAATAGCAGGCGTAAAACTTATATTGCAGAATATTCCTAACAAAGTGGTTCATTTCATTGTTCACACTGAATTTTCCTTTGATTGATCCTCAAAAGCTGACTTTTTAACCCTGCGTTGATTTATGACTGTCTTCTCATACGCGAAACACGCACTGCCTCTAAACCAGGGGTTCCCAAACCTTTTGTTCATTGGTACCCTTCGGACACTTTATAGGTTCGCATGTACCCCCAAAATTTTGTCACATTTTTAGCTGCTAATCTCCACTTGATCTGATGCACAATTTGCTACCTATAGCTAAGCAATCCATTGCAATCCCTCTAAATACTTTATAATCGGCAGTTTTAGTTTAATATGTAAGCCGTGTGATTATTAGGCCTACTAATTACAAACACGCAAAATCATTCTTTGTGTTTGAATTCCGGATGACTCTCTCTAGATGTCGAGTGAACAGACTTGGTTTCATATAATCATTCCCCATTGTTTTTTGACAAAGTACATACACAGGCATTTCCAAACCATTGTTTACCGTAAATGTAAACTTGAACTTTAAATAGATTTCTGAATAATTTCTTTTGTGCTGCTCATGTTGAGCTTTTTGCCGGTCAGAATGTCCGAAAGATTTTGAGTTTAACTACAACACTGCTCCTGTTACGAAGTCCACATTCTGAGCTTCACTAGCAGCTAGTCTTGGCAGTACATCAGCATTGTTACATCAACATTAAACAAGCGCAATAATACCTACTATTGACATGAAAGGCTCATGTAGAATCTTCTGAATAAGCAACATTTAATGTTAAATAAATTATGATTTTCATGGAAGGACCTCTCTGTGGACCACTTGCGAATCACTGTATTAGTGTTTTCAAACATTGCTAAAACACTGGAAACTAGCGAGAATATGTGTAAAATGTGGCACTTCCAAGTTTAATCAATTAGACATACAACAGAAGAGTTAGGTAGGAATATTATGTTACAAAAAATGTACCCCTTGAATAATCAAAATGTACCCATGGGGGTACATGTACCCCAGTTTGGGAACCCCTGCTCGAAAACAAAAATGATTCAGACAAATAGACAATGAGAAATATAATTCTTACACAGATTCCTGCACGGCTACGTTCAAATTATATATCATCATCACCTCAACGTAACTTAATTCTTCGTTTATCATGACGGCTGTCAAATTCATCAACGAAATCATCTAAATCTGTTTTTCAACTAGTACCTTTCAATTTAAAGTGGATAAATGTTACCCAATCTTTCACTGGTAATCGAATTTCTGGGAAATGTTTTCGTTAATTTCATTTTTGAAAAATTTCTCTCGCATGAAGCACTGGTGACGGGAAGAGTTCCAGCTACCAGCCACAATCAAACGCAGCTTTTAAAGTGGCTATAAATGACAAAAATTGTTCGAGAGATATACGCAGATTCGACTCTTTCCGAAGCAAATTATTTGCCAAATTTTTTCATGTTTTGAATCATTTTCACTGAATGAATATGATTTGCTAATTGTTTCGAGTTTGTTCTGGATAGAAATGCTTGATCTCCTGGGCAAAGAGCTGAAATACGCGAAAGAATTGTTTCTGAAACATTACGGAAAATCCGTACAAAATTTTATTAGGTGGCAGGACCTGTGGGTAGAGTTAAAACTGAAGTCACGAACCACTTACGTAAGATATTTCGAAGTCGTATACATAAGACAGCCGAATGCAATACGACACCCAGGATAAATTGAGATAAATTAACTGAAACCAATTCTTAATGTTTTCCAGGCCTGTGACTAAGGGAAGAAGGGGGCGAAGCCCCCCTAGAAAATTTTTCGCCTCCCTAAAAAATATGTTGGACATAATTTAAAACTACTGGCATAATTTAAAAAATTTGGGTCCCTATCGGAAAACTCTTCGCCCCTTCTGGTGTCCCTAGCTGGTTACGGGCCTGATGCTTTCACAAAAACTTTTGCTATTGGGACAAGCAACAATCTGCTGACAGTAATATAACCCAGCTCCATCTCACACTGAAATGCACGAAAGATCAATCTTCCACTTCTGTGACTGTTTCTTAGTTTCGAAACGAGTTTTTCAACACTTCGACCCTGTCTGACTAAATTTCACGCAGGATCTGAGCAACTACTGGTGTGTGTCGTCATAAACAACACGTTACCCAACCGTCAAAAACAACAACAAAGCATCATGCATTTGGGAAATGTTGAATGCAGGCTCGAGGGTTTCTAAATTATCGTTTGAAATATTGCTGGCCGAAAGTTATCTATTGCATATGTCTAGGGTTGTCGGATGGCCGTTATTTTACTACTGATTCAGCAGAGACCGGTAAAAGGGCGGTATTTTGAAAATCAGTGTCTGGAGCCGGTATTGTGAAAATAAATAATTTACCGTAACTTCAAAAAGAACTAACGCAGAATTTCTCAAACTAAAACGACTCTTGTAGTGAATCTTGTCAGGACAGATCCTTCAGCGAAGTTTATTTGCTGCTGTTGACGCAATCTTTGGTGCGATTGTAACGTCACACACACACCGAAACGTTACGAGTCAGCCAAAATACGGCTAAATCGTTTGACGCTTAACAATACTGATTGTCTCTGTTTTCCCTGTGACGCTTACGAATTACGACATAGCTTAGATCTGGAGCTGTTGACAAAATGGCCGGTATTTTTACAAAACGCGTGTGGCAACCCTGCATATGTCAACCACACGATCTTAAAATTAAGAAAAAAAGGGGGGCCAAAGGGGGGTTAAGCAAAAATCTTGGGGGTCATGGCCCACCCAAGCACCCCTTAGAATTGCCCATGCAAGTAAATCTGCTGGGTTCAGAGGTGTAAACCTGTTAATGACTAGATATTTAATGCATAACTGGATTCGAAAATATCCAAAACAACGAAAGAAACCACAACAACCACAAATAATTCAAGTATGTACTTTTCCACGATGGGTGTAAGCAAGGAATCGATCAGCAAATGTTTAATAGGAAATCGATTTCACGTAAAATTACGCATGATTCCTCAAAAGCATACAGAAACACTAGTGCTTTTAAGTGTCAACTACAAATAAGTCACACAATCTGATACGAACCTGTCCGTGAAAAGACCAAATACTGTTTACACTATTAGATACTACAAAAGCTTCCATAGTGTGAGCCATCCACCTGGAATTTGAAGTATTAGTGGCAAACTGCATTGCCGGATGAGTGGGATGGATGGTTTTTCAGATAATCTATTTGTTATATATGAAGATTTTTGGCACATTCTCCCAAATTCTACTCGCAGATAGCACTGGGAAGGATTGAGTAGAAACTGCCTTATTTCATTTACGTCGCTAGCTTTGATCGCGAGCCGTGGCGAGTTAGCACTCCGAGCTTTGAGGAACGCGTGTCTGACAACCTTTCGCCTGGCACCTTACAAATTCCACGCATCAACAGAACTGCAGCTCTTATTCCCTATAACGACAGCACATGCGCGGAACGAAGGTGGTCGGCGCCGTTGTTGTCACAAATGCAAGCTACAAACGTCGACAGTGATTGATCGTCAAACACAGTTTCTGAAAATACAGCAGAAACCAAACTAAGCATTCTACCAGTGCACGTGATATTTCTGGTCAGCTAACCGAGCACACAACAGTTATCAACGTGAACGCAGGCAACTGCAGTTTACTATCAGTTACAGCAGTTAACAATGAAATAACTGGGCAGCTGCGATTATTATCAGGCAAGCAACAGCTCGAAGATAAAACAACTGACTGTGGATTGAACGTTTACAACAATAGCAATGAAACCTACGGACCAAACGATATGACTTTCACACCTCTCTCCGGTCTTCATGTTTATCAGAAATCTCGCAGTTTGGAATCGTAGAACTTGCTCTGTCGACAAAGCCGAAAACGTCACTAATCGGTGTTAGATCACGCAGTGGTTTTATTGCGCACTACGCAGAACAGAAAATAGGTTGTTCAGACAGCGGTATGCGAAACGTCGAAACAGACGCATGTGGTTCCAGCATCCTGTGTTAGCACACACAAGAAGTCAAGTCAGGAATCAGATATGAAATACTGCCAATTAAGGTTATACAAACACAAAAAATGAACAGACTACTGAGTCTAGAAAGAAAAGGGGTGCATAAGGTTTGGTGACTGAGTGAAACACAACGTGAGCGGTTGACAAAGATGAATTCATTCCTCGCTGCGCACATTTTACAGGCTCTACCACAAACCAATGTCTAGTCTAGGGACGGTGAACCTATTCGCAAAGGCGGGCAGCATGAATTGTGTATTATCGCTGGCTAGCCGCAAAATCAATCAATTTTATCCTAAAATTTCACCTTTATTTTATTTAACTGTAAGGTAGAGAGACTTCTTTTAAGGTACCAGCTAAGTACCTGCTTATCATGGACCTTCGATTTGACGCGATGTTGTACTCTAACACGGGTAACAAAAATTTTGATGCGGGCCAAATGTTCACGCGGGCAGCAGGTTCCCCACCCCTGGTCTAGTCAAAGGAACTACATGCGGGGTGGATACAAGGGCGGCGAACAAGGCGGTCATCTCGGGATCCCCCTTTTTAAACTTGCCGCGGGTCCACCTTTGGAGGGTGTCACACTTGGTGCTTGCATTGGTTTGTTGAAAAGCTTATGAACAACCCTGTAGCAATAAATATAAGACAAGGCATATGTTTTTCAAAAAGAAAACACCATGTGCCAAATAGGCCCTTCAACAAACTGAATGTGCAGTTAGTAGTCCCCCTTCTTAAATGCTGATACTCGCCCCTGCCCAAATGCCACATTTTAACCAACACTGATATTATGTTGGCTCGAACACAAAACAAACGTCTTAGTGCGAACTTTGTAGTAAGCGTAGCAGTCCATGCAAATTGAGCTGTTTTTCCGTATTCCTGACATCATTGTTAATATTGAAATAAACTTAACCATAGGTGATTTGATGTTTGTTGACAACTACTTCCTACATCAAATTCTACAGTAATATTGATTGATACATTGTTTCATACGACAAAGGTAAAAAAAGAAACAAAAACAACATCACTGCCAAATTTTCAGGGAATTTGCTCAGTAAAGAAAATTTGCTTATGCAACGAAATGTCGTTTTGGACATTTGTCAAGGTGAAGCTACCAGGACATGGCGATCAGCTATCTTATTTCGCTTAGTGGCTTTTGGAATAGATGTCGGAGATTCCAGAACCAGGAAGTTTGGTTGATTGCCTAATACTTGCTCTACACTTTATCGCAATTTGAAAACACAATTAGAAACGAAATCCTTTTTATAGTAAATCCTATGCAAACCAAAATTATCGCAATAAATTTTGAATCGTAAACATGCACACTTGTAAATTTTAAGATTGCAGATCACGTTTTGTGTACTTTCGAGGCAGCTCCCTCAACCAGCCTGAAGGATCTTTGGGGAAAATCTTCTTCTCCAGTGATGAGGTCATTCTAGTGAAAAGAGTACTTCGTTGAAAAACTAAATCGTTGTAATTAGGAATTTCCTCTCATAAACTATCATCTAAATTCTATGAATTATGCAGAAAATTCCGAAATGTTTACCACTATTTAAATTATGTTACTAAAGATTTTGCCATGAGAAGCCCTTATCTTCACAAAGCATTGAGAAATTGTCTTGCAATAACAACATCTTTCCAAAAATAATAGTCTTTCATATTGCAAGTACATAAACGAGCGCTCTACTGGTTTTCGTACGCAAAATCTGCAAGACACGGAAATGTTTTTATGATGCTGATTCGTGTGAAGAATGTGAACAGCGTGCAAAAAACGTGGTTTCAAGGAAAAAACTCTACCTGTTCATTGGGGTGCAAACAATTTTTTTTTAACTAACAAATATTGCACAGGAATCAGCTAAAATAACATAGGGGAAGAATTAATTCAGCGTATGTGTATGAGAAGCATTTGCAATGAGCGAAATCGACCAAGATATTCGCGTCTGTAACATGCTACTCCGGGTTGATGCAAATGATGAACAAAAACATTGCTTCTGACACATAACTTAACGGCATTTTTTATTTTTTTTCAACGTGAACTGCAATACATTTCGTCTTAACCTGCGAGTAATTTAATTCCGTCTTAACCCGCGGGTAATTTAAGCTTCGTTTTTTAATTGAAGTTTAGGATGAATGGATGTGAAATGTCGTCCATAACCGTTCAGGGCATGTTTTGCCTCGCTACTCTTCTCCCTGCCTCTCATATTTCTTTGAGATGTTAAATGCATGAAATTCAACAACATATACCTACACATGAATTGTGGAATATCCCGGCGGCATAGTAGGAAAAATTCCAAGTTTAGCTTTTGTCTTCCAAAGGAGAATAAGTAACGAAACCTATGTCAAGGAGGGAGAGGGACTTCTCTTGACGTACACTATACGTGTCTGCTTGTCATTAGTTGCGTTTTGATGAATTAAGAAGCAAAATATTCCGTGTAGGGCAGGACCAAGATTGCTGAGGCCTATTTGCAACGATAACAATTCTCTAAACAAAATATCAAGAGGATCCTTCCAGAAACAAACGCTCCAACAGACGGACAATAAAGCGCCGCGTGGACAAATTCAGGTTAATGGGAAGTGTACAGTATAACATCAAAAGACGCAGAGATTGACCACTGTCAGTCAGGACAGAAAATAATATGGTGACTGGAAAATGTTCGAGCTGTTTCCAAGGAAATCCACAAGACGTTTTTACAGATCTTTAAAGGAGTTCAGATTTGAAAAGACGTTTGGTGGTACAGAACTTGAAGATGGCGTGAAGTAGGAGATTCATCCCAAAGCTTTTCGTCTGACACTCTTCAGGGGATATCGTCAGAATGAAGTGGAGATACTACCGAACTGGTTTATA
>Ga0210059_1001705_pt1 | contig 33489 bp, 23 predicted proteins | sample Ectturendosymbi2_FD_188042 | JGI IMG/M metagenome (GOLD analysis project Ga0210059, IMG submission 188042) | Ecteinascidia turbinata endosymbiont from Florida, USA - Sample 2 (SPAdes) (version 2) | ecosystem: Host-associated > Tunicates > Ascidians > Unclassified | place: Key West, Florida... | reverse complement strand
CGTTGTAGAACCAAAGATCTTATGATTTCCACACAAAGTCAAGAAACACTCTAAGGAAAGGAACAGAGGAAAAACGATTCAGGAAAATATCTTTTTCGGGAACATGATCTTTTGACAGTTATACTTACCAGCAAAGTGTGCTACAACTAACGGATGTGGGCAAGTAATGTTACATCTCAATACTGGCTCTACGCCTAGGCTAGGACAGAAGTAACAATCCTTTTAAATCTGGCAAGACCCCTCTGTATTAAAGATAGCCCACATATTCTAAAGTCAGTGAAATGGAATCACATCGAAGACTAGAGGCAAACGTTCCACTTCCTATTACATGTTTCGTTAATGTCTTGATCAAAACCTACGCTTAAGATGCAGTGAAAACAATACAACCCTTCAAAGAGTAGTGAAAAATGCTTTTGCCACTGTCATTAGTTACCTTATCATGTTATTGATTCTTTGGTGCGAAATGTTCATCAGTGTTTACTAAGCATGTTGAACTATGCAAACTGAAGGTGAGTTTAGACGTGTAAATTACAATAGCACTCCATTAAAGTTGCTATGGGAACATTTTTTCATCCAAAATTAAACATCTAAACTTAAATCAAATCGCTCTGCTCAATATGAAAGCTTTGAGGAAGGAAGATGAATGCACTATTTAATGAAATTGTGTTTAAGCTCCTTAAGCCACTAAGTTTAACTCAATAGGTTTGGAAAACAACCTAACTCAAACTCGCTTACAATTTCATGCATTTTTCTTGGGACATTTTTTAGATCCAAACTGTTTTTTGACCTATGCACATCCAGTGGTGATGTTTTTATTTGAAAATTTATTTGTTGCTAATGCGTTTATTTTCAGCAGGTAATAGTGAATAAAATATCTAGCATACGAAAGCAATGTACAATGTACAAACCCTTCCTAGTCTGTAGCGTTTACTTCAAAATGATTCAAGAGTAAAGGACAAATTCTTATAAATATTTATGAAAGAACTATGATAAAGTTGACAATAAAACGGTATACTCTCCAAATTTTTCGAAGCAAACGAATGAATCGCACGACTTTACTAGCCCTGCTTCGAAGCTTGCTTTTTTAACGAGAAGGAATAAAAATGGGAAGTGGAATCTTGATCCACCAGGCAAATCTTTCAGAGTTTTCGGAAAAAAATTATTAAGTTACTTCTCAAGTTTGGAATCTTATATTTTGTTTTTTGTTGCTCACCGAAAAGTTTGTGTGAAAAAAGCTGAAGCGCAAGAAGAAAGGAAACATTGCTTTGAAAAGGATTCGCTTCAGGAAGTGACCCTGGTTGTTTTTTCAAGTGGACTCCATAACAGACACCCATAAAGGTCTGCTGTCGCGGAACAGCGGAATGTTTCTCGAACTTTTGTTTCTGCGCAAATAGAGACCAATTTTGTGCAGACCACAAAACTGTTCTTTTTCTAATCCCTTGCCCTATAAACAGACGAGTAAATGTTATCGTTTGCTTTCTTAGGCAACCTTGTAGGGCATCAGAAGTGCCTCAAATCATATTCTGAAAGATTTTCTCAACCTGAATTTTATGCGTCAGAAGCGGAGACCGTGTACTCTGTGTGCTAATGTCACTGTGCTAATGTTTCAGACTTATAGCTAGCTTGTTTGTAAAAACTGTATCAACACTACGGGGTTACTTCTCGTGATCCGTTCGTATCTGCACATGGAATTTTTCAAGGCATCTTTAGCAAGTTGTCTATATTCCGTATTAATTTTTGTATTCGAGCACTGATTGCAAAATGTCTTTTTGCTTAGACAAGCAGACACGTTATAATGAAATTCATCAGTAAAATTATCAACTTGTGAAAGTCTATTCATGGGAAGAATAAGCAGTATAGCAAACATTTTTCATAATTTATAGAAATCTGAGACTGCTGCTGATCAGATGTGAAAGAATGAGAGAAACGCAAATTCTTATTTGTTTGGAACGTTTCTGTTTCATTCTACTCAAGGTTCATAGTTCGTCGTTCGTCATGGGCCGCAACCAGCTGATATTTTCTGCGGGGACAAAATGATTGTAACTCGTTGTTGTACTATTTTCGGGGCAGGGCAAAATGATTGTAACTTGTTGTTGTACCTAACAACTAAACATGTTTTCGAAAATTTTGGGTTTCCCCCTTGGTTGCGGGCCTGTTGTTCGTTCTGTATCAGTCTATGATTGGCAGAGAAGTGTTGTTTTATTTCAGAAAATAGTGCTGCAGTACAAATGTAAAAAAATTGCTGAACAAATAGATTATGAAGCAGATGTACAGTTTTTGCAAATGTGTTTATATGTATATAATATACTCAGCGTAGAAAATTATGAAATGTCGTTTTCTACATTGCAAAAAACTTTTGGTAGTATTCCATCGAGCTAATTAACGTAGACCGCAGGTTTGATCGAACGTTAACTTTTCAACTGATTTTAGGTGTGGAGGAAGTTTTGAACACTCGCATCAAATGATGTTTGCTAACATTTAATTATTTCTATTCAGGCAAAAATGCATGATGTTAAAAACCCATAACTTTATATAACACTGTATACACACATTTCATTGTTTCAACCGATTTCGACTATTTTCAGGGTGTTGGTTTCACATGTGATGTCAGTTTTTGTCTATCATGTTACAGTTTTGTGCAACAACATACCAGTGGTTTTACGAATTTGTGTAACTACGAGTAAAGTAGATACTTTGAAATAGATCTACTGCTTATTTCAAATTTCATTCCTTTGTCACTATGTGGCTACAATTTGAGCACAATGGACAGACAAACTGTCACACAAGAGAAAATAACAGACACACATGTTACAGTACATCTACGGATTTTCAAAACAAAACTGGATAGAATTCCGACACAAAAGAAACAGAAAGCCATTTTGAGTAGTTAAATCATGATTTACATTTAAGAACTAGAAATTTGCGTTTCAGTGATCTTCTGTCATGTGATTCATTAAAGCAGTCTCGTTTCAGTTTCCAGTCTTAGTCTACCATCATGTGCGTGTCCAACCGTCCATGACAACGATCCTCCATAAGTTTGATGTCCTGGTGAAAACGCTCACATTGCTGTTCACTGACATCACCCAAGTTATCTGGAAATTTGTCTAAATTCATGGTACAAACTTTGAGATAGCACCCTTACGAAATTTCAAGTTGGCTTGACTAAGAAATAAAAACGGTACGGCTGGTATAAAATTTCTTCTAAAAAACAGTTGATTTCAGGATGTAATCGTTAAGTAATGATCTCAGATCGAAAATCTTGTTCATTTATTTAAACCTATTGTTTTCCTCATGACGCTAAACACTAAACAGAAATTTTCATATTCAAGCCAGACTTTACAAAAACCTCTTGATAAATTTTCCATACATTTCTGTTACGAAAATTATTGTGTTGCTGTAATAATCAAACCGGTTTCATTGCGTTATATGGCGGTTGCGGTTAAATGCTGAGACATTTTAACTGGTTTGCTGAACAAGCTACAAACATCACCGCTAAATTACAAAATGCATTCAAAATTTGGACTAATGTGGGTGGATGTATATAAGGGTTGTTTTACAGAAGTGCGGTTTTTACCTGTCTGTTTATGGTGAAACAAACTGATCTCTTAAACATGAGCGTCAATATTTGAACTTATTACTTATGTTCAAACAATTGCAGCATTTTGCAACAATTTGGTCAAACAAGGGTAAATTAATAAAATTTATAGAAAAAATTCAGAACCAAAGACTACGATCGTTGTGCTGCTGTTTTATGGATTTTCCAGTTTGGGTTAAATTGTATTGAAAATAAAAATCAAGACAAAAATTTTTTATCCAGTCAAATACTATGCAGGGATCTTGATGTGGTCGGACTGGGTGTTGCAACCTGAACAAGCTTTCAGTTATTCTCACGAAAAATCGTCTTCACTGGTGGAAGAAACGTTCATTTTTAAAAAGCATAAACACATCAATATTTGCATTCATCGATTCGAGACTTATTTTCCAGAACTCGTAACTACTGAGTTCCAAATTTTTCTTATGGAGACTACTGCATAGAGAACATTTTTTGCTATGGCGACTACTGCATAGAGCCAAAAGTTCAGTGTTCTGATCAAAGCAGTTAGGTTTTTTCAACTTGTCCAGTAACAGCGAATCCTTTGTTTAAAGTTTCCCTAAAACTCAAACATGTATTAGCACCGCGATTGACCAGCAACTCGATTTGAAAGTACAAACAAATAGTATTTGAAAGTTATTGCGTCATGATGCAAAAGCATTTAAAACAAAGCGTTCAAAAGAACCAGTCATGTTTGTTGAGTAAATGTATTTATGGCGTACGTGTTGGTGATGGGGGTAGTTGTGAAACTCTCCCAAATGTTTATTTTGGTTTACTGGCGAATGAGTCATAGTGACAGTAAATGCATATCGTTCAACCGATTGACTGCAGATTCTTTAGTTGCCTTAGACCTTCATTAGAAAACGAATGAAAAAATGCATTTAGTTACAAAGTATCATCAGAAACAACACTGTCATCTAATGACAATACTGAATCAAACTGCATTTAACTTTTTTTCTGATATACCGAGTAGTCTAAATGTATTCCCACAGCAGAGGTTATTCGAATTTTGTTTAATCTTAGCATTTGATTTTACTGATTTTGTTATCATCTGCAGCGGAAACATCTGCAAATGTTTACGTTGCTCATGGAATCCTATGCAATGATCTGAATGTCTATCCAGCTTTTTGTAACAAACCAGATGGGTAGAAATGTTGCATCTATGTTTTATTTCTATGTTTCAGTGGAGCCCCTAGCAGCCACTCGCGGAACCCTGAGGGTCCGCGTAACCCCAGTTGAGAAACACTGCATGACTGCTGGCCTGAACTTCAGGGTATATGGCAGAGAGACAACAGATCATCGATATGAGAAATGTTCGATGTAAATCTTCAAATAAAAAACGTACTTCGTGAAAGACGGTGTAATCCGATACAGTAATCTTCAGGAGATGTAATTGCCAGTCGTTATTTTGAGTGGTACGAACAAGCGTTGCGCTTTTGTGACTGCTTAAATCTTCAAGATGTGATGCTGAGCTTTCGAGGAGTCTGCCTGCCATGTTCTGCACTACAATTATCTAACTTGAATTCAAATTATTATTATCGAAATCGTTTCTTGGAAAAACGTTCAAGTTGCTGTCCAGTTACAGCTTGCAGGTTTGAAGAAATCTTTTACAGAGTGTTGGAATGAAGAAAAGCTATGTTCAAAGTTTTTTAAATGCTAAAGCAAGACACACCCTGGCAAAGATTCGTCACTCCCACTTCACTTGAGTGCAGGACGGTAGAGAAGTTGAAAACATAGCAGCACACAGCAGCTTAAGACAAGATCTTCACCGACAATTACGTGAAATGCAAAAGCTTAAAGTTTGGCAATGGGCGCTTGAGGCGGTTTTATAAAAGTATGCGGCAAGGAGTGTCTTCTTTGATGTGCGCTTGGACTGGAGTTAGATATGAGCCATAATGGTGAGGATATGTGAAAAGAAACACAAACATCTTTTGGTTGTAACTTCAACTTTATTCATTTTAAGTTTCAATCTTTAATCCGTTCGAAAAGCAGAATTTTTTCAACTGCAGAAATGTTTGCGCCTGCTGTTCCAAAATTTAAGCAAACACTTTTGCAGTTATGTGATTTCGCTGCATGGGTTTCTTTGCACAAGTAATTTTTCGATATGGGCTGCAGTCTTTAGTTTTACCTTCCTTTGGACAAACTATATACATTTTTTTCGTTGTAGAACCAAAGATCTTATGATTTCCACACAAAGTCAAGAAACACTCTAAGGAAAGGAACAGAGGAAAAACGATTCAGGAAAATATCTTTTTCGGGAACATGATCTTTTGACAGTTATACTTATCAGCAAAGTGTGCTACAACTAACGGTTGTGCGCAAGTAATGTTACATCTCAATACTGGCTCTACGCCTAGGCTAGGACAGAAGTAACAATCCTTTTAAATCTGGCAAGACCCCTCTGTATCAAAGATAGCCCACATATTCTAAAGTCAGTGAAATGGAATCACATCGAAAACTAGAGGCAAACGTTCCACTTGCTATTACATGTTTCGTTAATGTCTTGATCAAAACCTACGCTTAAGATGCAGTGAAAACAATACAACCCTTCAAAGAGTAATGAACTATATTTTTGCCACTGTCATTAGATACCTTATCATGTGATTGATTCTTTGGTGCGAAATGTTCAACAGCCTTTACTAAGCATGTTGAACTATGCAAACTGAAGGTGAGTTTAGACGTGCAAATTACAATAGCACCCCACTAAACGTTGCTGTTGGAAGTTTTTTTCATCCAAGATTAAATACCTAAACTGAAATCAAATCTTTCTGCTCAATATGAAAGCTTTGAGGAAGGAAGATGAATGCACTGTTTAATGAAATTCTGTCTGCGCTACTTAAGCCACTGAGTTTACCTTAATAGATTTGGCAAACAACCTAACTCAAACTCGCTTATGATTTCATGCATTTTTCTTGGGTCATTTTTTGGAGCCAAACTGTTTTTGACCCATGCACATTCAGTGGTGTTTTCTTCATCTGAACGTTTGTTTGTTGCTAATGCGTTTATGTTCAGCAGGTAATAGTGAATAAAATATCTGGCATAGGAATGCGAAGCAATGTACATTTGTTTTTCAGCGATATTTCTACCAAATTTTTCGTATGCCCAGTGAATTACATTGACATTTGAGAGATTCTTTATTCATAGGCTTGACTGCAGATGTTAATATCAACACCATCTTTTCGCTTCTGTTTATGTTTCGATATCGATTGATATAAGTTATCCAAAGGTAGATGCAACACTGCCTGCACAATCGATAAAAACCATCTATCTGTCTAGGCAAAGAAACGAGAACGCAGTGGCCTATTTCTTGAATCAAATTTCCTCTTTTTTGTATAAAGTTTAATAACCTGAATCAAACATTGCAATCAATTAGAAAGGTATAATTTGCATATGTTTCCTAACAAAGATGTAAGCTGGATTTAAAAAATTTTGTTGAAAACAAAAGGATTGCACGATAATAAATCCATTGGCACCTCAAGTGATCAAAGTACTTTTGATCAAATTTTTAAAAATGTTATCGAAAAAATATATTTTTAGATTTAGTGCCTGTTGTCAACGGAAGAAAAAAATGTTTGTGAGCGCCACCTTTCGGGAAGCATCAATCAGAAAACTGGAAACGGTAAATCATTACTATAGAATTTGGTGTTCACGTAACTTCTAAAAGCAATGTAATTTCATCCAGTTTCAGATAAGGTTAAACTTTCAAACAAGTCAACGCGTGTGACGTAGGCATTAACGTAATAAGAATCATTTTCTTGTGCAAAAAGATGTCTTGAGCGTACGTTGAAGCAGTTGACTTTCATTCAAACCTCAGTTTAGCCAGTGGCGTAGCAGGGTTGGGCTAGAGCTCCAGGCCTGGGAGACACCTTCTGATGGGCGACAAGTTGTTGATTAAAAATTATTTTTAAAAGTAGTTTCAACGCTTTTCAGTTTTTCTGCTTAGAATCACCAGCCTAAAACCCTGGAAATGTGGTTGTGGAATGAGCATATTGATGAAAAGATCACTCAAAATTCTGTATCAAATCCAAGTTGCTAAACTACCCCTGTGTTTGTCTTGAAATCCGAGCTTTTTAACATACTTACTTGGGGGGCAATTTCGCCCAAGTCTCTGCACAGTCCTACCCACCCAAGGCCATTTCCCCCAACCCAGTCAAAAATTCTTCGAATAAAGGACAGAGATGACGTTTGACCACAGGCTAGCAAACATTACTGGTCCGGTAGTTCGAAGTTAAAATAGACCCCACTCGAAATATGATAAAAAAGGCCCTATTTTAAATCAAGAGGAGTCAAATCTCTCTTAATCCTTTTCCTCCTATCGTTCGATCCTTAGCAACGTCCCAACGGCACATCATTACATCACCTTAGACCTATATCGGCATTGGTGGCAAACATTTCTTGGCACGTCTCATGCTATTGCTTAATGTTCAATTGGAGATTTCAATAAACAACTGCCACATGCTATAGCCTAGCTATGACCAACCGAAATGTCTTACTGAGCCAAAAATTATTCACTATCTTTATGAGGGCCGCACATTGAATGACATACTTTCATTTTAGCAAACTAACGTTTAATTTGAAGCTACTGAAAGCATTCGAATATCAACTGCAATGATAACGACTGTATGTCAGATACGGGGCGATTACAGCACAAATGTCATCGATTATGATTACTTGCCACATGGTCGGTTGCGATTACGAATAAACAAAATCACTATCTAATCGATTACGATTACATTAAAAGTAATCACGATTACAACTGCGATTACATTGTCTTCAAACATCTTCAGAACGAAAACAAAACCCATTTGCATGGTTTGATGTAAATATATTTTCAGACAACGTGCGGTACGATATGAATGAATGTAATAAAAAAAATTACCAATCTGTAAGGATCAAGCACCGGAAAAAAGAAATATCACATTAATTGTTTACTGATATGTTCGTGCAGTGAACCAGTTGCGTAACTAGAGGTTTGAGCCAAGTAGGAAACTTAGCTGAATAAGGCCCACTGCCCACTGAATGTGACCCACTAGTCAACATTCAGAAAGAACTTGAAAAATGATGGTGAATCTGGGTGTAGATGCCTATACTAAAATCCCAAATCAACGGAAGGTATTCCGCAAAACTCAAAAAAACGAATACCTTCTGAAAACCTAAAGAATACTAAAACAGAAATATAAAATAAATGGAGACCTGGTTTTTACATTTAGATGGCTAGGGAGGGGGGGTCAATTTGCCTCTTTTCCCTCCCGTCCGTCAGTTACTCCACTGCAACAAGCACTTCGAATATTGATTAAACAAAAATTATCAATGTTTAAAATCTTTGTTATAGTTGATAAACATCAACTGTGGCCTTCTACAGGGAATTCGGAAAACTGCGTGGCCTTCTGCAGTGAATTTTGTGCCAAATGTTTGTTTGTTTTTATTAATCATGCCCACGTTGTGTATCTGTTGCATTATCTCAATGAGCACCACCCGATCTGACTTTTCATGGCCCACTGATGTGGCCCTCTCTCTAAAACGTTTGCCCACCACTGAGGTGCGCCTATAGTCGGTGACCGATTAACGCTTAATGTGCAGTTGAAAGAGAAAAAAAAACTTCTTTGGCCGTTAAATCAAAAATGATTATCGTAAAGCGCTAGGAACCCTACACCTGAATACCAGAGGTGAGCATGGACAGGATCAGGATTGGATATCCTGCAGGATATTTGCGATTTTCCGGATCAGGGTTGGATTTAGATATTTATTTTTGAAAAAAATTGGATCAGGACAGGATCAGGATATTTGTTTGATTTCTATAAAGAAATTTTCCTGAGGGTGTTTCAAGATGTAAAAAATCATCTTTCAAGATGTAAAAAATCATCAAAATGATTTTGCCAGTATGTACTGCACTCATCACAATCGATGATAATTCGTGTTACTTCATCGTAACTATTTTCCGGTCAAGTGCAAGTAGTAAGCTGCTCTTATCCCATTCTCTCCTAGCGTTGCCATATGGAAACGCTGCTATGTGACATTTGATTCTCTGTAAAAGTAAATTTCGATTGAGCAACGTTTCATTTGTGACGTAATAGTGTTCTATCATGTACCAACTTCAATCCACAACAAAAGCTTTATGGTTCAACTTTATTTTGCTGATGTTTGAAAAGTTTGAAAACTACTGCCTACCAGAAGGGCTGGAAAACATGTCAAGAAGTTGTAGGTAAGTTAATATTTCGGTTTTGTGTAATTGATTTCCAACTTTGTCTATTTTGTTATTATCTTCATGACCAACTAACTTTTAGAAAAACTTTTTGATGAAACTAGTGTTTTGCTTGCTTATTTATTTGTTTGTTATTTCTTTGTGTTGCCAAGTGGCAACACTAGGGTAATATGAGTACATTGTTACATTTTAGATATTTCACTGTGAATGAGCTTTTGGATCAAGTTTTGAGTGGTGATGCTACCGGTAGCATATTTATCCAACTACCAGAAGTACATGAGCTGACAGACGAAGATTCTGTTGATGAAGACACAGGCCTGTAACCTGCTGGGGATACCAGGGGGGGGGCGAAGAGTTTTCTGAGGGGGGGACAAATTTTTGGACCATGTCCAATATTTTGAAAACATGTTGAACACATTTTCCAGGGATCGAAGATTTTTCTAGGAACTTCGCCCCACTGGTTACAGGCCTGTGAAGCAGGCCCGTAACCAGGGGGGCGAAGCCCCCCTAGAAAATCTTTTTCCCCTCTGGAAAAATATGTTGGACATAATTTGAAAGTATTGGGCATAGTTTGAGAAATTTGGGCCACTCTCAGAAAACTCTCCACCCCCCCTGGTGTCCTAAGCTGGTTACAGGCCTGCTGTGAAAACAGCTTTACACCTGCTAATATGGCAAGAAATCAACTTCTGGCTGAATGTGAGTTCCAGCAAACCGGCAAACGGAGTGGTTCTTGTGAAAGTGATTCAGAAGAAGCTATAGCCCCAACTTCAAAGAAGCGACGCAAGACAGTTAGTTTGAAATGGACTAAGAGAGAGTCCCAAATGCCTTCCCCGCTAGCTTTCCCAAATGTGCAATAAGACAAGTACGCCAGCTTGGATCCTGTGGAACTGTTTGAGTTGTTTCTTGACGACCATATTTTCAAGCATATGGTGGAACAAAGTAGATTGTATAGGGTTTCAAACAATTGGCCTGACCCCAACATCAGTGAAGAGGAGATGAAAGTGTTTCTTGGGATACTGATAGTGTCTGGATACAACAAATTCTCTAGTAAAGCAATGTTCTGGTCTGAAGGGAAGGACTTGCAAAACCAAGCAGTGTACGAAGTCATGCGCAGGGACCGATTCGATACTATTATGAAATCTTTGCATCTTCATCCCAATACTAATCTCGATGATAAGTAGGCAAAGATGATAAGTACAGCAAAAGGCAAAAAGCCATCAATTCGTCCAAACGAATCACACAGTAGAATCGATGGTAAGAACCACTTTGTCCAGAGAGTGCCAGGAAATCGGAAACGTCGTTGTGCAGGCAGCCAGTGTTCATCCATTATGCGAACACAGTGCAAGAAATGCGATGTCTGACTTTGCATTGACTGTTTTGCTACATATCACACCAAGTAGTCTAACCACTAAAAGGTGAACGAGCAGCGGATTTATCCAGGGAAAGCATAGGGCTCCGCACAGTAGAAAATGTGGGAATACAGGGGTCCGAAAAAGTCACTGACTTGTTCATAAAGTTCCAGAAAATTAGGGCCTCCAATCGCAAATTTGTCCCAGGCCCCAAACCTTTTAATTCCGGTGTTGAACCAAGTGATGTTTTCTCAAACGTCTCGCTGAATGTGTTTTGTTGTTTCAGTGTGCTTTAGATTTGTTTCTTTGTTTTGTTTGTGTAACATGCAGTTTGGTTGTGAAATCTAAATTTTGTACTCATATTTCCCTAGTGTTGCCACGTGGCAACCCCCTATTTTACCTATATAGAGAGGTGAAAGTTAGCAAACAAATTTGCTGTGTTATTTTTCAGAGAATATTCGCTAACCAGGACAGATAGTGATGCTTTATTGATTTTTTTTCTAATACACGAGATAAAGGGTTGTATTGCTGGTCTGCTGCTTTGCTTTGTTGTGCTGAGTGTCATATGTGTGTGTTGTGTAGGCTAGCATAATCTATTTCATGGGTGGCCAGCTGGGATCGATTTGAAAATTTCTTGATAACTCGCGATCGACCAGTTGGTAATATAGTCACAAATACAAAAGGCCAAAGTTGAGTATCGCATGTGCAAATGCAGTGCACCATCACCTTAGTAAGTGATGCACAGACAGAAGCCAAAGTGTCTGTTACACCTAAATCATAATTGCCACGCAATTATAGAAAAACGTATTACAATACCATCGCAAGAGGCACCAAAGAATATACATGACCAACCAATTGATAGATAATTTTTATGTACTTTCTGGAATATTGATTGAAAAATGTTCTTTTTAGGCAGCTCGTCAGTTCGATGCAAAATCAGGTTCAATCGACCAAGTGACACTCGGCGATCAACTGGTTGATGCGATCAACCTGTTGGCCACCACTGGTCTATTTCAGTGTTTAAGCTGCATTTCTTTTTGGTTAGAATTTTGAACATTGTACCTCAAGGTTTATACAGTCAACCTTTGCTAAAAGACAGTTTGAGTTTGTAGTTTTTGTAAGGTACATAGTTTTACTCTATTTTATACTCTGTGTGATCTACTCTCAGTGTTACAAAATATATTTTCTCTATTTTATGAATCGATTTAATCATAATGCTGGAGCTCTTTTGCAATTAGCTGATGCAGGTGGAATTGGTCATATGACAAGGACTATATCCTTGGATTAGCGGATCTTCTTTGCCATATAACCAAACACCCTAATCCAAATTGTAAACCTGTGTCTGGTTTTCAAAACTTATTAAAAACGTGCTGTAGCTTGCATCAAAAATTTTCCCATAAAAAAGTTGTCTCTATCAGCCCAGCCTAAACAACAATGCTGAGAGGCTAAACGACGACCACTCGCACAGAAGGATTTCTCTGGACCAGGTTCATCGTACTAACTGTTTAAGCCACGAACTCAGTGGTATAAGTGGACAAATCCAGATACACTACAGTTCAAATGGAAACATAACCACAGCAGAGCTATACCTCTGGCAGCAAAATATACACTAATCTTCTGCTTTTCCTGTCGAAAGTGCACAACATGTGATGTTATTTTTATAGATTGGGTCAAAAAATGACAGGGTGGTTTTGTTTGGAAATGGCTATAGGTCCGCTGGCAGCGACACAGTTAGAATAAAACGCTGAGTTTGTCACATTAGCAGCACTGTCATGGTGGTCAGGTAGACGTGTCTTACTGTGTGAATGGTTTTCGTGCTGACCGTTGCCATAATCGGGTACCATTTTTTTGGTTGTGGTGGTTGCACTTTTCATGGTACCGGTTTTTATTTACTTATTTCAAAAGTTTCCAAACTTTTGTGGTCAGATATGTGGTTTAGGTTTAATAAGTGTTAGGTTTAGGCTTACTAAGTGTAGTACAGCTTACTGCACACTTGCCATGGATTAGCGTCATGTAACAGGCGATGGATGAATATGTTTTCAAAAATGAAGGTCCACTGGTGGGCCTATAGCCACTGTCTGTTTGCTTTTTATTTATGCAGTGTCGCATTCGGATACCGATGGATATCGGATACCAAATTTCAGAAATTTTCCGATGAGGATTGGATATGGATATTAAAAAAATTCATCTGATGTGGATCAGAAGTTAAAAGATCAATATCCGCTCACCTCTGCTGAATACAGCCGCTTGTAACACAACCCAAGTTGTTATTTCTGCACGTGAAACAACGTAAGAAGACACGTAAAGCAAGGTAGAGGAGCTTGCAAGTCTTGCAGTAACTAAAACTACGAGAATTGGCAAACTTGAAGAGTTTTAGAGCCAGAAACTACACTTTCTAGGTCGTTTTAGGGGACACATTTTTCCCCATGGTTGTGTCTTATGGAGAGAGGTGTCGCGGGAAGAGATGCCGTACTGAACCGCAGCAAGTTTGATGAAGTTTACTATAAAAATCTAAGTACACTAAGGTCTTTAGCTTGTTGTTTCAAGAAGTTTCTCAAATCACTGTCGCCATACAAGCAGCACCCAATTGGAAATGGTCACTAGATCTTAGCAACCAATTTGTTGAAAACTTAAGATAAACTTCTTTTTCATAGATTCAAATTGTCTATTAGAGACAGTGCCAGCAATCTGCAACGTCATTTGAGGTCAAAATCAAAACATTCTTTCTGGGAAGAGTGGAAGTTGATTGGAAGCAAAGTATTTGAACGACGTCGAAAAAATGAAGATACACTGATTTTGGAAGAAAGCTTTCACGCACGGGCGTCCGCAGGGGGGAAAATGGGCATTTGCCCCCCTGGAAATCGGTCTAAGAACTTAAAATGTCTAGAAAACCTGATGTCAGCAGTTTATTTTCGATTAATTGATTTAATTATTGCAATGACAGTTTATTTGTTGGTTTGACACTCATACTGCACAAAAGCCAGATTCGCTGTTCCGGTGTCATGCAGTTATGAGCTTGCAGTTCACTCATGTCCGCTCCTTTGCCTGCAGAGGCAGGTTGCGAACGTGCTAGATGATTTTTCTACTGTTGGTATTTATTGCGTAACAGTAACATGGAAACGAATCTTCAAGCGTTCACTTAATGTTACGGTCGTAGGCGTTTTGCCGCATGTGACTGTTGAACGCAGACATTTTGGCAGGTAATGCAGTAGGACAGTAACTGCTGATAGCGGTAGGTAAGCCACGTAGTTTTATACTGTGTGAAAGTCAAGCATTTCTGCGCCAACCATGCGCAATTTCTGTGACTTTTCCGTAACTCCCTTATGGTGTAGAAAGTGTAAAGCGTTTTGCGGACGACCATTTGTATTGCATGGTCAGCAGGATCGCAACCAGCTGATATTTTCTGGGGGGGAAATGAGTGAAACTTCTTGATACTTTTTTCGGGGGGGAATGATTTAACTTGTTGTACCTAACAACCAAACAGCTTTTTGAAATTTTGGGGCTGGAAATTGCCTAATTGTCCCCCGCCTGGTTGCGGGCCTGATCGTCAGCATTGGCAACCTGGAAAAGATAAGCAAAATTTCGACGTTGGCCCCCCTGGAAAAATTTCTGCGGGCGCCCATGCTTTCATGCACTATGTTATCTGCCACAAAAACATGGTAAGCTTGTTTTTCTTTAGTTTCGATATACCGACAATTAGCAGTTCAACTGACTTAAACGCAGAACAACGCTTGTTGCACAAGCGTTTGTACGAGATACGATTTCTATCTCCAGAACTGTTCGGAATGCCTAGCAGCAATATCACAAGTAGTTCACAAAAGTTTGCCTGCTGGATTGATTGATTAATTTAATGTTTCATATGACTCAGTTAAGTTACTTTTAAAACTATTCCAGTTGCTTCCATGTTTCAGAATAAAATTCTGAATGAAAATCAGTTTTTGATGCAATTTATGAGAAAACTTAGGCTTTATTTTACCAGGAGCACAGCCATTTTGTGCATTGCGTAAGGAGTGTTACTCTTAGCAACTTACCTTTGTTCATTGCAGAGGTAGCTGACATCTCGTCACATGTGGTTGACATCAAGTCTGAAAAATTGTGAAACAATGTGTGAGAAATGTCACTGTTACAAACGTATAGTCATAGTAAAAATGTATGAAGGTTTTGCAATCAATTTGCAGATTAAATATTTTGAGACTATTTATGCAAATTATTCATGCACAAAATGGTGTTACATGTTGTTTATCTTTCCGTGAGCGTAATTTCTTTGTCCTCAAAGGAAAGAAATCAGGACTTTATGAGTTGTGTTTAATGTGATATTGTAGGGCAGCGTGGTGCAACTCCAGGCCCGCGGTCCACATGTGGTCCGCGGACAGACTTTTTAATGCCCGCGAGCTTTTTCAGTATTGCTTTAATGTTGTGTGTATGTTACAGTACATAATTTTGATTAAAACAAGTATATAATCTTTTAATAAAAATGTGCAATAATAACAACGTTAGACTCGGGGGGTTCTCAACCTTTTCAAGCCTGTGACCCAATTGACAAACAAACACAGGGTTCGTGGCCCACCGACTGTATAACTTCTCCAATGCGACAACAGTTACAGATGCACAGAGCAGAAATACAAACAAGTAAAAACAACTTTTATAACATTGCCTGCCTCAAAATGCCATCAGGAACTACATACTGTGCACAAAATGGCAGGTCACGTGGCAGTTTCCATGTCGCAATAATTTCTAACACATAATGACAAAAGAGACCGTATTATGACGTTTGAAGTTCAAACTTTACCTACGTTTTCGATTAAAAGGTTCAACTTGCAAAACGTACTCAATATCAATTATACCAGGCCGTATGGGTGTGTAGAGGGGGGCGAACGGGGTGACGGCCTCGGGAATTCCAAGGTATAGAGCATTCAAAGAATGAAATTAAAAAAATTACTTTTTATTAAAATGCTGTAACTAGATTCTTCTTCTTATTGTGAAGCTGCTGACACATAATGCACGGATTTAATTTTTCGAAAGTTATTTTTTGTCAACACTAGTTCTTACGTATTTCAAATGCCTGTATTTCTCACATTCCTCAATACTAGCATAGAATCTGGTAGCGGGTAATACAATCAAGCAGTTGCGCCAAGCATCATCAGACCTCTGTACGCCCTTACCAGGCCAAGTCCCCTCAAACGTTCTTCCCTGGCCCGCTAGTGAGCCATGGCCCACAGTTTGAGAAACCCTGGACAAGACGGACAAGACTGTAGAGAGCATCTGGAACCTAGTCAGCAGTGATAGATTTCGCAATAAAAATGCACTATGTTTGGAAGCACATATGTGTGAGAGTACATTTTCTACTATAAAGCAAAGTCAAATCTAAAAACAGAAATCGAATGGCAGACGAAACACTAGTTAATAGTCTCCGACTTGCTACCACTAACATTGGTATTGATATATATAAATATAGGAGCAATAGTGTCAGAGAAGCCTCGACCACAAGCATCCCACACTGATAGAGATTTGTCATGAATTGCTTTATGCTGTTGTGTAATGGTTTCAATGATAGTCTCACCTATTTTCCCATTTTTAGTTTCAAATGTTGCGAATCTGTTGTTTTATACATCATTTTGTTGGAAGTGGCCCGCAAGTTGTCACATTTTTGCAAAATGGCTTGTAGGTCAAAAGTATTTGGACCACGCTGTTGTAGGAAATCAACATTCCTGTGGCATCCAACACCACCGCAGAAGTTAGAATATGAATTCGTGAAGACTACGACATGAAAAGCGAGTGGGATGGATTTTCTGAACCAAAGTTTTTGTGGCGGAAGCAAACAAGAGAAAAACACAAAACCACTCTTAAAATCCTGTCATACGCATTGATTGGATTATTGTAAATGGAGTGATTTTTGCTTGAATGCTTCTGCGTAATGTAATGCACTGGTTCTTAAATGCAAACTGAAGGATCTCAAAATCATAAAGATCACAACGCGACACATGCACAGCTTCATTGAGAAAATGTGTGATAAAATTTTTGTTTTATGTTTGATTTACGTGGCTAGCACTATAACAACTAATTTTTGCGGCAAAGATGAGCAGGCTGGGGAATTTCAACTAGTAAAACAGATAACACTGCATAGTTGCGCAACTTGTTCAGGACCGCATACAGTACTTCGTAGCTAAGTGTCACCATCATATCATGCAAGTGCAGTTCTATACGATCTCCGTGGCTTGCAAGACGTTCATCGGAATAAACTGCTTAAAGCAACTTTTCTTGTAAAACCCTTTCGCTGCACAAGACACTCAACTGAGAACCGTGTATGGTTAAAGAAATGTCGGTTAAACGGGCCTTAATAATTGCTTTTTGCAGCTATTTCGGCCACAGAAATGTAATAAAACTGCGAAGAATACTTTTCTGGCGGCTACACCTCAGCACTTCAACAGTCAGACTACAAGCGAAAACACGGCCTAACCTACCAGCCCATACAGCAGGGAAAATGTGTTTTGGTCCAGAAAGGTATTTTCAGTACCTGACCAAAGCGCTGAGTCTAGATAAAAGTAATAAAACAGCAAGTTAATTTATTTTGCTTCAGCAACGAATACCACCAAAACAAAATATTTACGCATCGCTTACTTCAAACTTCATGCTACACAACAGGTGGAAAAACACTTGGTGCTTCTTACAAGAAATTGCTGAAAACTTAAAACATGCTTCAACAAGTCCTGAGTTACCTGCAGCTTTTCAACTGCATGTATGTGACGCGTCTCTGTAAGTGACTGGCATGATTTAACTATTTTTTGGTAAAGAATCCCGTTTAGAGCATGGGGAGTATAAGTCTTCAATTGCAGCTGGTGATTCAACCTTTCCATGATTTTCTTGTTGGACTATTTTTACGCGTGTCGCTTCCCGCTGAACAGAAAAGTGTGTTCGTTGTTTTCTGGATTTGTCAAATCCAAGGGCAATACAAATCACTCGTGCGTGCCATGAGACTCCTCCGACAAGTTAACAGTGCCAGTGATCTTTGTGAAGAAGATCATATTCTTCAGCTGATTTTAGCATGAGGTTGTATCGTTGTAGTTACATCTTTTGTATAGAAAATTGTTTTGCTGTTTATAGTTGGTCACTTCAACCGTGCAAATCGAAGTTGGCAGTATTAATTTTGTTAAAGAGCATTTCTGTTTGACATTTTGATAAACAAGCCTAATCGCGAGTCACTTTATTCAACTATTGGCTTTATTCTGTAAAGTTAGTGTTTGAAAACCACTGATTGGTCAGACCACGGCCTACTTAAGATATCTTAAGTAGGCCGTGGTCAGAATTCAGATTTGGGCCTTTTCAGGCCCAGGCGAGTTTTGTCAAGATCGTCGTCAATACTTTGGAGATCTGCTCAACTGGAAGGAACCCCAAATGAAAAACCTAGGAACTGAAAAACATAGGCCCGTCTTATACATTCTTGCGCCAGGTGTGAAAGCACTTCATCCAAGCTCGTGCAGAGACACTGTGACAAAAGCTCTTGCATGTGCCTTGGAGTGGAATTACATCTTCTTCAACCACAAGGCTAGAAAAATCAGTGTTGAATTTAACAGGGTGTTCATTGACGATCCGTTCAAACTATCCTTTGGACATGACTAACGCCATGACAGCAATGGCATCAAAATGAGAGGAAAGACTGCGCCCCAAAAATGTGACAATAAAGATAACTCAAATGTTTGGTATACATCATTTCCCCATCTGCTAACTCTACCAAAGAAAAAAATCTTAAATACTTTACGAAGGCAATGATTACCTACAAAAGACAAACCACAATTGGACAAAAACTAAAACAAACTGCATGCACTGTGCTTTAAATTAGACAAAAAACAAACCAAAGGTTTGTCAGATCCTTGCAACCACTGTGCAATTAATTGCGGTTGCAAATGGAAAGCACAACAAATCCATGGTCCCAACTGTTTCACAAATCCTGGCAAACTATAAAACTTTCCCACTGAATCAAAACCTGACATGTGCAAACTGTGTTATTTATGTGGCGACTTGTGTGGTATGAAATCAACAGCATGTTGGCCAAAGACTAAATAAATTTTCCAAGAGATGGTCGGCGCACTGAGGTACTTTTGGATGAGGTCATCGGGGCCTGAGAAAACAATTCAAGGGGTAATTTCTTTGTTTGTCTTTTTAAAACAAACAAGGCGAAAATAAGCAGCTTCAGAGTCCTTGATTGACCTTCCAGCGTTTGTGGTTGGCATATTGTGGCCAAAAAAACACAGATTAATTGATTAATTCCTCAGTGAATCCCCAGCTACTATTTATGAGATGAATTTCAATTATTACCACGAAAAGCTTCCCTTTTACCAAGGCCAACCCAAGCATAAAACTCAACTATTTTCTGCTATGCCGGATGTAGGTTTTTGGTTAGATTCCAGAATGTATCTATTTGCCAAATAAATGCTATGCTTTGATGAACCTAGTCAGTGGCCTGAATTGTTTGTCCGTTTTACGATACAACTTTTTTGTAAACAACTCACGAAGTTCAGAAGCTGTTTTCAAAAAGGTAAGTATCCAATCTCACTTTCTGCAGCCTTTTCCAACAAAGTCAATTCTGGGTTGCTTTTCCAATCAAAATATAAATTCTTCAAGATTATTAAGCATCTGTCACGAGCCTCTTCCGACATCGCACTGCTTCTTGATTTTACAACAAGTCTTAATTAATATAGTTATTGTCTTAACGGTATAAATACAAATTCAAGGCCAATCCCATAACTCTCACAAGTACTCCTCACTAGTTGCAACCAAAAAATGGCTGTCAACTGCAGAAAACAAAGCCGACTTTTAGCTTGACAACGTAGTTAACATTTTCAACATTTTTCAACGGGTTACTGCGCGTGCTTATTAGCACTGTCAATTTGAGGTATTATCTTGCTACAAACGTAACGTTGAACGGTGTAAATAAGAAAATAAACTTTTACTCACACTGTTGTTGCATTTTGCTGCAATCAAACTCCGCTACTTCAAAATCTTGTTCTTTTTCAAACAGCATTCCTTTCTCTGACAACAGCTCAAAATTCATATTTTTCAGCAAGTTTGCTTAGTTACAACAGTGCAGATTATATAAGCACCTGAATGATCCCAAGTGCATTTTGGTTACAGAGTTCAACAAACCAAAAAATATCTTGATGACATGCCAATGATGTTAAGGTCTGGTGCTGATTAAAGGTTAAATGCGTGCTGTTCAAAGCTTTTGAAAAACTGCAAGTTTAGAACTAACACCCCTTCTTGTTCTTTGTTTTTCTTGCATATTTACAGTAACTTTTCTCTGCTCATTAACCCATTTGGGATAGCTTACAGCTGAAACATTCTCATAATTTGCGATTTGTTTTAATACAATCGCCCATGAAGAAATTCTCTCAACACGCCGCCGCAAAATATGAAATATTTTCCTAGATGACTTTTTTCTGGTGACTATTTATATTTTATGGTGTAGCCAGTGGTGGGTTTATGGTTGGGGGGGCCCGAGGCAAGACTAAAAGGGGGGCCCTTTTATGACCTCATCATACTCAGCCAACCGTGATGATAACTTTTGATCAAGCCTAAGATACGGCCACCCAAGGATTCGTTCCTGACACTACGGCATGACTGGCATAGCAGAATGAGAAAATGTAAAAGGGTGTTCACGATACACAACTTTAAGAACACTAACAGTTGGAAAGACAAGGCTGGCAACACATAAAAGTTAGGCAATAGCAAGTTGGCATCGCCCCAACGTCTTTATTTTCGTGCCCCATTTCTCTGCATTTACCATGAATAATCTACAAAGTTTCCCCTTTGAAAGTTTGACACTTTCCCCATTGAAAAAATGCTTGGTAGTTGGTATTCTGAACTGGTTCAGTCATGTCTTTATGGGAATCTATGAAACTATAAACAACAACCAAGAAGTTAAAACACAAATTTTATTTTAAATTTCATCCTTTTAACTACAAGAACATAACACACAAAAACATCCAACCTGAGGCTTGTTTTGGAAAGCTTTGAGGCTGGATGAGTCAAGGCTGCCCTCATCTTGCATTGACACTAGTTGTTTGAAAAATGTGCAAAAGTAGGAAATAAATCATATATACCTTATCGCAAACATTTCTACAGTACTGCAGCAAACAGCCTACACAATTGATTAAATCTGTGCTGATAAAATGGTTCAAGTTATACTAGCTAAGAGCTGGCAATAAACTTTAACATCACTTAGCAATTTTACCTAATCAACCATTTACTAGTCAAGCTTAAAATAATCTGTAACCTCAAGCATGGGCTAAATTCAAATCAAACCACGTGAAACACCTGAAAGATCTGTTGAAAAAATTGGTACTCATAATACTCAAAAAATGCCATTTCTGCTGCCTGATAAGAAGCATAAATGTAGCCTTGCTTATTATTCATTCTTCCTTTTTCCTTCTTTTGCTGCTCCGCTTTGACACTTTCTGTTCAACTGTGGTGTTTTCATAAACTTATAAATAATCCAAATAGGCCTACTTCAATCTCTAAAAATCATCATTTGGCATAAAAATTATCATGGTATAAAAAGTTATCATTTGGTATAAATATTTGCTCTTATTTGATAAGGTCTTTTCAGAACTTTTTGAAGAAATTTTAACCCACAAATTTTTTAGTTACAGAAGTTGGTTTGAAGATTTTCTTCATTTGCACATTGGAGATGAGGTGGGGCACCGTTGAAAGCATAGTACTTACACATTACAATTGCTGTTGGAGTCCCTTTGAAAGCAATGCAGCCTACTTACATATGAAATTTGCTGTTGGGGACCCTTTGAAAGCAAGGTACTTACACATTAAAGTTGCGGTTTGGGGCCTCTTTGAAAGCAAGATAGCTTCATATTAAAGTTGCTGTTTGGCGCGCCTTTGAAAGCAAGGTACTTATACATTAAAGTTGCTGTTGGGGGCCCCTTTGAAAGCAAGTACTTACACATTGAAGTTGCTGTGGGGACACATGTGAAAGCAAGGTACTCACACATTACAATTGCTGTTGGGGCTCCTTTGAAAATAGAGTACTGACACACTACAGTTTCTTTTGGGGCCCTTTAAAAGCAGATTACCCTCAAACTGCAATTGCTGTACGGGGCCCTTTGAAAGTAAAGTACCTGCATATTACAGTTTCTTTTGGGGGGGCTTTGAAAGCAGAGTACTTACTTATGATCTGCTTTGTAGTACATTATATGAATGAATAATAAGTTTTTCACCAAAAATAAGGAAAATTTACCCACGTAACACCTTAAGGGGGGCCCCCAAAGAGAGGGGGCCCGAGGCAAGTGCCTCGCTCGCTTCCCCTTAAACACACGACTGGGTGTAGCCTATGTTAAAAATAAGGCAATGCAACTGAAGTCATTAAACATTTTGATGTAGTTTGAACAGCGAAATCATCACATGGTATTTTGCCGCCCGTATAAAAAGCCATAGGCCACACTAATGTTGCAAATCCAAAGGTTGACTGTTTTGGAAAAACATTGCTTACTTCTTACTAAACATGCGCTACTGCAGGAGTAAAGCTTTACAGCTCTGTTACAATCTCTGCATAACGTTTTGCTTCTTTTGACAATGCAATGCAAACGTCCAGGCAAGAATTTGATCAAGAATGGTGGTGTTGCAACCTCTGCGGTTGCGTTGCGTTGAATGTGTGATTCACCACGAACGGGATGTTCACGAAGAACAACAATACATATACGTACCGCGAACAAGCACTGGTAGAGTGATCATGACATGTGAACTCTATTGTTGCTTGCTGCCACAGTGCGAAGCTTTGCGCACATGCCGCTCGGGCTTTTCCAATCGCAACAGTGGCAAAATGCTTCTGCAACTCTCTCAGGGTTTATTTTACTTTTATAAAATTCGACAGCCAAATCTTATTCAAGACAGTTATAAAATGCTTTGTAATATCATCTGCTTTTTGTCTTTTTTTTCAAAGCGATTTCAATGACACTGAGGTGGTTTCGCAAATTTTCAGGTGGAGACCCTGGGAAAGAAAGCAAAATCAAGCGACATTCAACTTTTCGAAACCCGTAGAGCAAACAAAAAGTAACTCTGTGCTGTCTGCGCTGCATGCAGAATACAAAGGAGCTTAGTAACAAAGCAAAATTGATCGACAGTTTTTGAAGCAATCGATTGAAAATAAATTTTTTTACTTCCAAGAATTTTTTTTCATTTTCAATCGATATTTTTCAGCATTGGTCGAAGCCATAGCTTAGCAACATTTAAAAATTGCTCGAAGCCGTGGTTTCCATAGTGAAGGCCTTCTCACCCGACTTATTGTGAGAATTGAGTAGCGTTTCTTGTCGAAGGCAAGGGAGGCGCTTTTTAACTTGTTTCATGGTCAGCTAAAACATAGGAAAATCACACTTTTCCCAAAATGTTTTCTAAAGTTAAACTTCTATTTGATGTACTCGAGTTTGGAAATATCTTACAACAGACTGAATATTTCTGTTGCAAAAGCTAAAGATGTGCAGTAGGTTTGCTTAAAATGTGCCACAGTTCTCTCTACAATAACGAATAAAAAGAGCAAAAAACACATAACTTTAAATAATGTTGTTGTTTTTCATTAGTGGTAAAATGTATGCACTTGAGCTATTTTTGAACAGGAAGGCAAAACGCTCACGAAAAACGAAATAAAAATTACAAACAAAAACTTATAAGGTATGTTGTATTAATGCAGAGTGGAAATGGTGCAAACGCTGCTATAGTTGAAAAGAAGTTTTTAAACCTTTCGGAGTATTTTCTGCTCTTTATATTTATCAAAACTGGTCTTTCAACCCTCATCAAAGTTTAGTTTGCACAAACATATCTACCAAGACGATGATAGGTAAAGGTAATCTTTCCTAATTTATTCATGATAACAAATGTTTTGCACAAAGTTTGTTTTTGTAATATGGCCAGCCGTCTTTGCTTTTCCGGATTAACACCTCTGATCTTGCATATTTTCGCTGATAACTGCAACTGGTTCATGGACCAAAGGTCGGAGATCCTTGTTCTATACTTCTGTCACTGTCCTCGCTAAATCTTGAATGGACATCTTGTTTATAACACAAACGCTTTCATCCTGTGTCAAAAAAACACTGCCTTTCTGATTTAGTAAGTGAAATTACAGCTAACCTTCAAATTAAGTGAGTTTACATAGAAAAGAAGCTCAACTTTACTTGGCAGCGATCAACACAATATGTAATTAACTTGGTGTTTTTCCCGGAGTGCATTGAGAGGTAATTTCAACATACGAGATAAGGTTTCAGAAAAGTTTGTTTATTTTGTGTTGCCAGACGTGCAGGGTGACCTTGTAAGATTCTTTGTCAGGTGCACGTTAAAGTCGCTTGTAGACTGGAGAATTAATGAGAAATACAACTTGCGAATCGCAGCTTTATTAATTTTCAGATACAATTTCACATAAATGCAGATGATGTTCTCGTCATAGGTTGCTGCGGTTCTTGTAAACAGTGATCACCCGCACAGAGCTCATCTTTCGTAGCATTCTGTGGTCGCGTGTTTTACAAAGTGTGCTGACGCGCAGAGGCATTGCAACGTCATTGCTTTTCAAATTAGTCCAAACATTCTTGGCTCAACAGCTCGATTTGAACACGAGTAAATTTTTTTGCAATAAATATGTTTTGGAACTTAGGTCTTTAAAAAAATGTAAAAAATACCGCAAGAGAACAAAAGAACACTATAGACTTGATGTCAGACCGTACAAAATAATACTATCAGGTTGTCAACAAACACCGATTTCAGGTTTGCAATCACAATTTTCAACATGCACTCACTTTTAGATGTTCACATCCAATATTTCAACTTACCGACGATCGGTTGTCGTTCGTCTTCGAATCTTCAAGTTGAGCCCAATCGTAACTTCGCCACCTAGAAGGCTGTTCACAACATTTTCTGTAAAATGGAATACCAACAAGTAAACAGTATGTGGCAAGAGTTGAAAAAGTAGGATGAAGAAACATCCGGCCGGACAGAGGATAAACGCTTAGAATGCCGGACAATCCAGCGTAAATCGAAACAGAGCTTGTAAAATTTGAGTAAAAAGACCTCGAAATTCCTAGTTCCTTGCAGGCACACCAAGATACGTACAGCTCTGACATGATAAAATGTTACGTACAGCCTTTTCATCTGCTGCTTAATGAAAATTGATAACGTCTGTCTGCAAGTGGAATTAAGTCTGTTGTTGAAAAATCATAATTTTGCTGCAACATGAGCGGAGCGCACTGCAATCTTAATATAAATGTTTTACTTTTTAAAAATACGTTTTGGTAAAATGAATCATGTAATGAACCACTTTTCTCAACAACTGTTGCGTTTACAATTGTATATCTGTGAGAGTTTGTGTTCCAAAAACGCCAAAACCGAGCACGTATTTGCTTCCAGTGGTTTTCAACCTTTTCTGTAACGCGGCCCATTATAGCAGCCCACTGTAACCCCACGATCTCCATCTAAAACTCGAATAAAGCAAATGTCATACAGCTGGGTGCATAAAATATCTACTCGCGACCCCTCCAAAAATTGTTCACAAAGACGGGTGGACTGAGCCACCGGTCAATCGGACCATGCCCGAGAGCTCGGTATTGCAAGGGGTCCCGCCTGGCTGAAAATGAAATTATCAAGGACGTCCTTGTTACACATTCTAATACCTGCAGTCTGACTCGGGTAACTCAGCTGCACATCGTAGTGTTTGTGTCTCATGTTACCCTACAGTGTATGTTACTGCCCCTATAGGCTGATATACATGTATTGGTAATGGGATACTTGTACATGTACATTTGTAAGCATTATCATTAACATCAGACTGTCTCTCTAGCTGTTGTCATAACAACCAACTAAGAAAGAGCTAGACTGCTTTAGTACTGTAACCCTGTTATTATATTATAGTACCTATTATAATATGCATACAACTGATTTGCTATACTTTACCAGGTAGCTAAAACCTATTTAATGATGTCTGACTACAAGCATAAGAGTGGTGCTCAAAAGAGAAAAGAAAAAAAGGGAAGAATATCCAAGATAAGGAAGACAACACAATAAAATTTATACATTTTTTGCTAAGAAAGCTACATCCTCTCAGCAAATCAAAGATGCAGCTGACTTTGACTTACAAGACAAAGCATCAACAGTCGCAGAAGTACCTTCTGAATTTGAGATTACTCCTCATTCTGCTGAACCCTTTGATCTTTCCCAACCAGATGAGACTGATCTCGATGGGCCACCAGCTCAGGTTTCAAGGCCTGATTCCATGACAACCAGTGCACAGATTACACCTGCAAAAAGTGCTTATTTTCTTAAACCAGATACCAGCCATGCCTCTATTTCGCAGGAGATGTTCTGGAAATTTCATCCAAACCAGCCTGCAAGTAACATACCATTCAATAGTGCTGTTATATATGGCCGACAAGGCATTCAGGGCGTGAACATTGACAGAAAGTGGGTGACATACAATGGAAAATACAAGACTCTGCATTGCTCCTTTTGTCTGATGTATGCTCCCAAGAAGAGTCGAAACATGCAGATGATCCAGGGCTGTTCTGACTGGTGGCATATCACAACAAGACTGTTTGAACATGAAAAGGAGCCACTGTCATAAGCATTTCACTGATGCATATTTTCTGAATGCTTGTAAAAGATCCATCAAGCACATTTTGTTAAAGGAACGGCTCTCCTTAAGAACTCAACAAGTGCTTCAGCGTCGCTCTGTTTCAAAATGTGTAATTGATGTATTATTTTACATTGGTTTTCAGGGCTTGCCTTACCGCAGCAAACATAGAAAAGCTGTTGCAAATATATTTGATGAAAGTAATCATGATAATCGTAGGAATTTTCTACAGGCTATAAAGCTTCTTGCGGAATACAATCCACACCTGCAGGAACATTTGTAAAGGATCATTTTGCAGGGCAAACAGAAAGATCCATCTAAGAAAGGGTGTGGCAAATGTGTAACCTTTTTAAGCAAAACAGCTGTGAATAAGGTAATAAATATTATTTCAGGTATGATCAAAGACGAAATTGTGAAGGAGGTGAAAATTTCGAGGATATTTTCAGTACAAATGGACGCAACCCAAGACATTTCTGCCCATGATCAGTGTGCCACTGACCTTAGATATGTTTTTGAGGACAGAGCTAAGGAAAGACTAGTTCGCCTGTTAAAAGTGGATAATTCAAGTGGAAAATGCTTGCACACCCCGCTACGGAATTCACTTGCAGAGATAGGCCTGACACTGGAACAATGCATTGGAGATTCATTTGATGGAGCAGCGAATACGAGTGGTGTTTACTCTGGTCTTCAGGCACTTATGAAAGCAGCTCGCCCAAGTCTCATCCATACTTGGTGCTACGCACAAGTTCTGAATCTGCTGATCAGTGATGCAAGCAGTGTACGTGTCGCAGCAGTTAGTCTGTTTGGTCTGTTTACTGAACTACCTACATTTTTCAATGATTCTTACAAAAGGATGAAGGTCTGGGAAGAGCATATGCAGACAAAACCAGGAAATAAGAAACGCCCAAGACTAGAGCGCATTGGTCAAACTAGGTGGTCAAGTAGAGGCAGAGCATTTCGAAAATTGTTTGGCAGCTACACAGATCAGTCATCAGAATTCTATTCATACCTTTCTGATCCTTCAGCAAGTAATTGAAGCACCTGATTTTCAAAGGATCCGTTCGCTATGAAGCACAGAAATTGAGTGAAAACTTGGGCAAATTTGAAACCATCTTAATAGCATTTACATTCATCCGAATATTTGATATTACCACACTAGTGTCAGATTATCTGCAGACATCAGGCCTGGATATTTTGCAAGCTTGGCGCATGGTTAACAAAGCCACTGAAAATGTTGAAAAAATCTCAAGAGATGTTAGTGGCATTTTTAAAACAGCATTTAATTTTGTTCTTCAGGCAAATTTGAAATTAGAAGAGGTGAACATTTCTGTCCCTAAGAGCTTCTCAACCATCAGATCTAGTCGCTCAGCAACAGAGGGTATCCCAGGCCAGAAGAGAAATTTTGAGGATTCATACCATAATGCAGTAATTGATGCTGTTCTCTCCTGCGTGCGAACTAGATTCTCGTCTCATGAAAAACTCCATAAGCAGATTTCCTGCTTTCACCCAAATAGTTTTTCTGAAATCTTGGCTTCTCGACAAAACGTGGAGCTAAGTTTGATTGCTAATTGCAGTACCAGAAATTGACAGAGTGGCAGTACAGGATGAACTTATTTCATTTGAGTCGAGCTACGAAGACCTGAAGAAGGGACTGCTAGAGAATATGAATGGCGATGAAAATGATTCAGACAGCTTGGAGTCAGAGGAGGAGCATACAGAAGTTGCTGAATCATCTTCCAAGACATCATGTAAGAATTGTTTGTCATGTGCTTTCAAAATGTTATCAGAGCACAGACTGTGTGCAGCTGCATATTAAAATTTATATGCAATATATAAATTCATTGTAACACTAAGCGTCACACAGTGCACATGTGAAAGATGTTTTTCTAAACTGAGACTGTTGAAAACTAGGCTGAGGACTTCATTCACCAAGAAAAACTTGGAGTCACTTGGGCTAATTGCTACTGAAAAAGACATTGCAGTGAAAATCAAATCAAACAAAGACAAAATTATTGATAAAAATGCAGAATCCTCTGCTGAAATGAGTACATTGTTTATATGTTAATTCGTTGTAATTAAATGGAAATTTTGTTTGACATATCATTATGCTTTGTTGTTACTATCAGCATGTGTCCATATACATCTTCATGAGCTTGAAGTTTTCAAATCTTTTTATACATATAAGCACACACACACACACACACACACACACATATATATATATCTTGAACTAAAGCCGTTACTCAGCTATGCCAATATGCACAGTTCACCTGCTTTACAGCCTCTACACCCGGCATTCAACTGTAAAGAGCGGGGGAGGGGGGGGGCATTGTATTTTCTGCCTGAGGGCCTATGACACTCTCAGTCCGCCACTGTTCATAACCCCTCTGGTGGTCTCTACCCCAGGTTGAAAACCACTCGCTTAGACGAACAAGCTTCTTATTCCTCGAAGGTAAAACCCGATGCAATGATTGTTCAAAAACACGAAACATTTTCTCACCAGTGAAGGAGGTTCTTCGCAAGAAAAACTGAGTTTTGGTTTATTCATGCATTTTTGTGACTCAAATCACGAAGTTACACGAATGCAGCAAGAGAAAAAACAACAGCATCAAAGACCAGAAATTAATTTTATGTTGATGAATATACAAAACATCATAAACGCAAGGTTTAGCAAATTGATGATTGTGTTCTAACATGTTTGAATCATAAAGAGTTGGCGAAAGAACACATGGGTCAAGTTCTTAGCCAGCCCTGTTGCTAGCACAAATCACTTTTTAATTGATGACGCTTCACAAGCAGGAAAAAAGTAACAAAATGCATCGAATCAACGTCAGATAAAACAAAAAGACAGTGAGAGGAAAGCATGCCTATGTACAGGGGGTGGGGTGAGCAACTGTAGAGGTAAAAGACATAAGGGAAAAGAGGGGCATCAAAACAATGTTACAGAAAAGTGACAAACATATGAAACGAAAATCAACAGGATTTTTGGCAAGATAGCAGGAAGTTTTAAATTGTTTTCCAAATGAATAAGGCGGGAGAGATTTCAAAGTTCCAGAAAGATCAGGCCAAATTTTGGGACCAATATACTTTAAAAAAGCTGACCCAGAGACGTTTTCATTCTGGGTAAATGATATTTTTGTGAAGAAGCAAGCCTTGTATGTTCTTGGTGGACTGATGCAATCTCAGAAAAGTAATTATCAAAGTGATTATGTAATTCACCATTATCAAAAGTGTACATGAATCTGGTAATCGACAATTTAAATAAGTCTGGTATGTTTAAAATTTTGTGCTTAGAATAGAGTACAGTTGTTTTAGTTTTGTTGTATTCAAGGGTTCTTACAGCTTTATTCTGCAATCTAATCAGAGCGAGTAAAGTAGTCTTATTGGCTCTTCCCCTGTTAAGTGCTGAATAAGTTAAATAGGAATGGAAAGGAGCAAAGTAACCACATCTTAGCACTGAAATGTTGGTATAGTGTTTTAATATGAACAACATTCCACATGATTTGGAGAGTTGTGTCACCAACTTTTCAACCTGAGGCTTCCAATTGAGTTTACCATCAAGTACAACGCCAAGATATTTTAAGCTTTCTTTGTTTTGATATTGGGTGATTATTAATAGAAACTTAAAAATTGATATTTTTTGGTTGTTCATGAGCACGCAATTGCTTTTGGAATAATTGATACATAATTTGTTAGCACGAACCCAGTGATCAATTTTTTTGAGCTCACTGTTAACTATTTTTTCTAAAATTTTGTGTTTTTTCCCTGAGATATGAAGATTGATATCATCAGCATATAAAACAGCATTAAAATTAGAGACTTTGACAATGTCATTAATATATATAAGGTATTGTAAAAGCCCAACGATAGATCCTTGGGGTACGTCACATGTTACGCTAAAAAAAGAAGATTCAGTATCTGCTATTTCAGATATTGAACCCTGTTGTCTAAGCAAGAAGGTTTAGGATTGCTCCTCTTACTCCATAGGAAAACAGTTTTTCGAGTAATTTATTATGATCAACACAGTCAAAGGCTTTCCTCAAGTCTAGAAACAGAACACATGTTATTAGTTTGTATCTTTATTACAAATCATGTCATCATAGATGGCAGCAATAGCTAATTCAGCAGAATGCTTGGTGCGGAAGCCATATTGCTGTGGGCTCAGAATACAATTATTTGTAACAAAAGAGCACAAATTGCTTTAAATTAGTTTTTCAAAAACCTTAGAAAGAGTTGGTAGTATGGATACCTATATTGAACAAAGAGACTTGGGATTAGTTATTTTAGGAATGGGTGTAATTTGAGCTATTTTTAAAATATTGGGAAATTCACCTTTTGCTATACATTTATTAAAGAATTCAGATAACCAAGAGGATAACTATTAGCCAAAATTTTTAAAAACTTTGTTGGGATGTCATAGGAGTTTGACGACGTTGTCTTGCATTTCAATGATGAAATAATTGTCTTACTTCATCAGCATTCGTTGGTGGGAATCTGCAGAAATTAGGGAATGATTCATTAAGAAAGTCATTAAAAGTTGTAGGTGAAGGGTCAATTTTGAAGGATATATTTTTGCCAGTTTTGGAGAAGTGAATATTTAGTTCTTCACAATGGTTCTGATTATTAAGATCAGCATTGTAGGTCTCTGCACCTACTTTATTTCTTTGGTTTTCGTAGAAATAATTTCATTAATAAATTTCCAGGTTTTCTTAGCATCTTCTTAACATCATTTCCACAGTTTTCAAATTTTGATTTGCCCAGGTTGAACCGGCTACTGCGATGAAAGTAGGAACCCTGAAAAGCAACCGACTGCACAAACTTTTCATCTTTTTTTATATTTTAACGAAAGTCAAACATTGTTTGCATGTTAACACGCACTTGCAATAAATACTCATTTCTCCATTCTAAAGCATCACCACAACTGAAATGCAATTCATTGGTGATGACAATTCGTTCAAAGATAAGTAACTTTTTATGGTTCCAAATGCAATTCTACGCCATTTTGCTTTCGTCCTAGATAAAGCCATGCATCACCCATGCCAGTAAGCAAACTCGAGTTGTTCCTCTACATAATATCGAGTTTGTTTTTTTTTTATCAATGAATTTCTTAATTTTAAGCTGTGCTTTTACAATCTATTACTTACAGCAACAGAAAAGATTACAGTAGATGTGTTTATACAACAGATTTGAATCAACACCTGCAAATAGGTTTTCCTAAGTGTCTTTTCAGGAGGAAAACGAAGACATAGAGATTTATTCAAAGAAATTCTATGTATTTCAAACGACAAATTTTAATTAAAGACGTCTTGAGACATTTATTACAAAGACAACGATTCTATTGACGATCAGCTCTTTACGCCAGCATGTGATGTCAAGAAACAAACGTGTACCTTGGGTTAAAGATAACAAAAACACACCCAGCGAAGTAAAGACCATTATTTGCAACATGGTTGGTTTTGAGGTTCCGTTTTCAGTGCAGTTTATTTCACTTCAAATGTATTATTCGCTCAGTTTGAAAAAATGAACATCGTCACAACAGTATTTTTCAACAACTTTTCATTTTAAAGGATATCAAAACGGCCATTGCAACACGCCTCCTGAAGTACATGGAACAGAATCAAAACGACATATTTGTGAAACAAAGTTTAGGTATCCATCGGAACCCTTCAACATTAGCAAGAAATATAAACACAAAATGTTTCTTAAAAAGTTTGAAAATGCAAGGGTAGCAAACCGCATAAGGTGCAAACGTTCCTACCACGGTTTTCATTCGAAAAGAAACATCCGTACACGTACAGACAAAAGTTTGCCATTTCTCAAAAAGAAATGGTACTTTAGCAAATTCCCCTATATTTATTCTATGGCATCCTGTCAAGCATTCCCGAATCCTTTAAACTGGAAAAACCCTGGTGTTAATCGCCTTTTATAAGAAACGTTTTTCAACTTTTTTCTATTTTGGCAAAGTGAATTTTTTCTTCTTCGCTCTCTCACATGACAACACAAAAATATTTGCTTTGATTAATTGTTGTAGCCGTTTGCCTCTCTTTTCTGAATTCTTGTTTGGTTGCCTTTGCAATATCAAATTCTCAAATACTTTTATCGGTTTAAACAAACTTTTGATGCAAAATTAAAACTGCTATTAAGAAAAATGCATTTTATTTACATACGCAGTTAATAAAGCAAAATCTTTTTTGAAACCATTAGACTGTTACAACCATGCCATTTCTAAATCTCATTAATTAAAAATAAAGCACAAGAAAAACTATCGTTTTTGCATGGTTGTTCAACATTCAAAGCAAATCTAATCAAACAACTGCTTCTACCTTGTTTTCAGCCCTAAGACAAGGTGCAGCTTCATGTTATTCTAGTTATATGCACTGTTTGAACTTTCCAATACAGTGCGTGTTATATGTTTGTGCTATGGCCTCTTCTGAGTTATTTCTTGGGTGAATCCAGTGAGTTTAATTTCTGGATTCTTGGCGACATTCGTCTCATGTGTTTGCGACTTCCGCGTGGGCGAAATTAAAAAGGCGCTCGTGACATGTTTGATCATTCACAAAAAGAAACACGATGAGAAGGATGGGACCAGACCGTAACCTGGTGGTATAGGGTTTTCCTTTTGGTGTAGGAACCCAATGTTGAGGTTTGGGGTGTTGCCCAGCGTAGACGTTGCTTGCGAGGAATGCTGTCGTTGCATGCAGAGATGCTGGTTTCCCCAAACGCTAGCAACGAG
>Ga0210059_1001704_pt1 | contig 33504 bp, 16 predicted proteins | sample Ectturendosymbi2_FD_188042 | JGI IMG/M metagenome (GOLD analysis project Ga0210059, IMG submission 188042) | Ecteinascidia turbinata endosymbiont from Florida, USA - Sample 2 (SPAdes) (version 2) | ecosystem: Host-associated > Tunicates > Ascidians > Unclassified | place: Key West, Florida... | reverse complement strand
TACCATACCTGTTTCACTTCATCATTTGCAGTTTCTTTGCTCAATGCTTGTATCAGTGGTCGTGTGGATAGGGCATACATTGCCATTGCTGCATTGTCTCCTTGCGTCACACCCTCCTGTGACAGTATGTGGTCCCCATTTTCCAGATAGAGCATGGCGGGTGTGTTGTAGCTGTTGTGTAGGTATGTGTACATGGGGGGACACAGTCTTTTGATGTTTTCTAGACTGACTTTTCTGTTGAGTTTGTTGAAGGCATTGTCTGCATCCACTAACAGCAGGCATTCACTGTTGTCCTCTTCAAAACTTTTCCTTACAGCATGTATTGCTGCTTCTATGCCCGATTCCAGTCCCGCACATGTTTGCAGTATTCCCACCGCATGTATGATGTCTTCCTTCAGCAGTCCTATGATTGTTTTGCCAATGATTCGCCGTAGGCATTCACCAACACCTACTGGCCTAATACCGTTATCTTTTTTCTTCAGTGGAACCAGTTTGCATGCGAGGAGGGTTGATATGTAATCGTGTGGAATGGTGTCCATCGCGAGACGCTTGGCTAGGGTGGCAATCTCATCAGCTAGCATTTTTGAGTGGGTGTCATATGATTTTGAGCAAATCATTTCTCTCCAGGTACCCCTGTCAATCTGTGTTGGTCCTTCAGACCCCGATGAGTTTTTAGTACTAGATGTAATGTCATCTTGAGTTATGTTTTCAAAGATGACTCTCTCTGTTTTGATTTCAGGCTTATCAATAATGGCAGATTGTTTTAGTTCTGCCACTTTTGGGTGTTTTTCTTTAAGCCTCTTTTTGATGTCTGTATTGATGTCATGTTTTCCGTCAATGTCACTGGCGTGATTCACAATTTTAAGGGCCTTTTTCACCTGTCCTTGTAGCATTAGTCTACTGAAAGCTTTCTGATCTGATTGTTTTTTGGTTTTGACTAATCTTTTGAGTCTTTTTTGAATGGCTTCACACTCTGAGATAAGTTCTTCTATCTTTCTGTGTTTCTACCGTTCCACTCTTTTGTTCAGGTATTTGACATGTTCTTTGTTTTTTGATTTGGGAGAAGGCTTCTGGAGTATTAGTGGCAGAAGTACTTGAAGCATGTATATCGCTACTGACTCCCATTTTTTACTGCTGTTAAAGAGTCTTATAAGACGTGTCACCTCTGCAATTAGTGTTTTTCCAGCTTTTCCTCTTGGGATTTGCATATAGTTTTTTTTTCCATTTTACAATTTTTTGATATGCCGAATCAATACTTTTTCTGATTTTCTTTAAGTCTTTCATCTTGCCCCATGTGATGAGCATTTCACTTTGGGTGGTTTTCTTATTCTGCCCCTTGCAGCTATCACATAGCCATTGCAACTCATTATATCCATCATTATAGTCGTCACAAAATGTCTTATATTGTTCACTCGACATTCCGACACATATGCAGTGGTACCATTTTGTGCACTCTCCATCGCACTGTAGGGCCTCCTGTTTTTTGGAGACAGTGTCCTGTCACGCTCCACATTTATTCATCCTGGATGCCCCAGCGACCTTTCAGACAAGTAGCTTTAGCTAAAATCTACATTATAGTAAGCCTACAATATTTCTGAAACTTAATCATAAATAGTTGTAATGGCTAGATAAGTTGAGTGATTTTCTCTAAAACCGTATTGTCTTTTGTCAATTAGATTGTGTTCTGTTAAATAAGAGTATACTCTGTGATAAAGAACTTTTTCAAACAACTTTGACAATAGTGGAAGAACAGAGGTTGGTTTATATTCAGATGAGGAAATTGGGCTGTGAACTTTAGGAATTGGAGTGATGTGGGCAATTTTCCAGGAGTCCGGGAATTCACCAGTAGTCATGCATTTGTTGAATAATTCGGACAACCATTCTGACACAATGCAACTAGCTATTTTTAAAAATTTGGATGGAATGTCATTGGGAGAACTATTAGATTTCATTTTAAGGTTTTTGATGAGAAGTTGGATTTCATATGCATCAGTAGGAGATAGAAATAATGAATTTTTTGGATTTATATGTGTAATAAAATGTCTGTATGTGGTAGGGGGTGGTTTTATATTTGTAGAAAGGGATTTTCCAACTTCTGAGAAAAAACTGTTTAAATCTTCACATTGTTTTTGGCATGCTGAGTCTTCAAAAAGCTTGTTGTTTTGTTGAGATTTGTTTTTTATTGCAATTATTTCATTGACAAGCTTCCATGTTTTTTTTGTATCATGATGGCATTTTTTAAAAGCTTGTTTATAATCATTTTGTTTGGAGATTTCTTTTAAGTATGTAAGCTTATTTGTGTAAGCTTTGTATTGTCTAATAATAAAGTTTGTATTGTCTAATAATATTAGTTTCTTCTTTGCGGTGTTCCGTCTGCATTTTACTATATGTAGTTGCTCCATCTGACATCAAAACTTGTAATATTTTGTCACAATCACTGAAGGTGCAGGTGTGTTAGCTGTGCTGTTTTTGTTTGTCTTAATTGATGTGAACAGTATTGGTGGTGGCCGCATTGTGCATGTGATGTGTGTGTAGCCTATAGTACGGAAGATACTAATTGATAGAATAGCCTATGCCCATTGATGTTTGTCAACTTTTTTTAAGCCACAAAACTGCTTGATTATTACTCCTGTACACTATGGAAGATTCAGTAATTGCTAATTGCTTTTGCAATGAATTTATTGCGGAAAATTTGATTAATGTTTAACACTTCGAGAGCCAGGGTTCGATATGTTTGTATTTTGAAATCGGCCTAAAACCAGCAGTTGTTGGTTGCCTTACCAATGCCATAGCTCCTCTGCCGATTGCGCTAGAGAGCTGTTCAAGGTCTCAAACGGATCTGCCAGTCTTCTAGTCTGCACTTGAAACAATTTTTTTGGTTGAGGGTTGCAGATTTTTTGTGAGTGACATCATAAGTGAAGCAGTTTCTAGACCATTTTGGCTCATGCTACCTGGCCTAGGGCCCAACTGCAAGGCCAAAGTATTTCGCTGAATTTTGTATTGGAAACTAGGCTCGAGTCTATGTCTTTTGAGCCTGTGATTGACTTTCTAGCATTTCTGGTTCAAAAGTTATGATCTAAAATAAATTAATTAAATTATCTAAATAGCTAATCAGTCAAATGTTTTTATCACTTTAGATCATAACTTTTGAACCCGAAACCTCAGCAGGTCATCCAAAGTATCAAAAGACTCGGATAGTAGCCTAGTTTCCTATAAATAAAAACCTCAGCGAAATACTACCATCTAATGGTTCGCACCCAGGCCAGGTAAAGTGGGCCAGGGTGGCCTAAAAGTCCTCCACTTATGATGTCACTCACAAAAAATCCGCATCCCCAACCAAAAACTTTTTTTCAGTGCAGACTAAAGGACTTGCTGCATCTTTTGAGCCTTTGAACAGCTCTCTACCACTTTCAGCACCCGAGTTACGCATGCGCAAAGCCACATGCGATCTGGTTGATTTTGCGCAAACCACTTGAGTTGGACCGAATGCAAAAGTGTTAAAAATCATTGCATTTGATAACATCCTGTAAGCCTGATTACTCACTGATACAAGCTCAGAGGTATATTTTCTCAGTGCTTACTTCAATGAAAAACACTCTCTTTCGTACCTATTGTATGCCATTGTATGGTTTCCAATTGTGGAGCAGATGCTAACAGTAATAGACTAGCATGAAATGCGTACACTATGAGTTACCTACAAATTCCTACTGAATTATGCACTATGTGCTTAGAAATCTAAAATACAAGTGTTCGCCCATACCGTGTTAACCATTATGCCAGGATCTTTGGTGCTTTGTCTAGAAGCAATCTATATGCTTTTTTTAATGATGTGCATCTTCATCTAACTTTTTTATCTCATCATTTCAAATGTCTGACATTTGTTACAATTTCTTCATTCTTCCTCCACTATTGAATGCTCTCGTATGACCATAATCAACTGCAGTAATTGTTGGTGCATTGTTTCGGGGTTTATATTTCATCAGTATTGCTTTTGCGTAGGAAACAAAACCTTCCATGTGCTTCATGGTGCCTCATGACATACCACCCTTAACATGTCCACGATGCGTTCAACCCAAACATGCAAATAGTGAATATGAACATCTAAGTAGAAAAGTACCAGCTGTCAAATCTTGCTTTAATAATAATAATAATAATATTTCATTACAGACTCGTGGTCCATATCACAGACACAAGAGCATAAAAAGTGGTTAGCTATACATCAGTGCCCATTACAGAATCGGTATTTGCGAATGACCAACATTGAAAGGAGCAAAACACTTCATCATCACCATACCTGTATCATCATTCACAAGAGCACAAAAAATGGATAGCCATACAGTGGCGCATTGCACAACTGGTGTAGCACATGTCCAGCCTTGAGAGGAGCAAAACACTTTCTAGCGCTTCTTACTACTTTTTTATGTTTTTTGTTTTATTTTATAGCTCTTTATTTTATCATTATGCTTGGTATATACACATTGTCCACATTTTGTACTGCACAAAAGCAATACTGATGAGACACAAACACTGAAACAATTCACGGACAACTACTGGATTTAATTCAGTAAAAACAAACAGTTGTTCAACTCAAGTTTAATGTCTCCTAAAAATTTTTGAAATATCATCAAAACAATTTACATGTTTGGTGTGCCAGTGAGTACCTCCATGCAATCTGTTTTTTGTTAGCTATTACTTCAAATGTCTTTATTTCTCTTCCCCTGCCAGATTCCTGTAGTGACAATGAGTGAATGCAGTTATAGATGGGATGCTCTTTCAATGTTTTGCTCTTTTTTCAGTGTTGACTGTCTTGATCAACTAATACCTACTCTGTAATGTGCTATAACTAGCCAATTTTATACTTTTGTACTTTTATGTGACTCGATTATCCTTGTGATATGGACCATGAATCTAAGGCAAATACATAAATCAAATAAAATATTAAAAAATCATGAAATTTGATTAGATCCAAAAATAAACATTTGAAACCACAAAATCTAGAATCAGAATTTAGCTGATTTGTGCACAGATGCAAACTTTGTAACTAATTTCTTTTTACACTGCACTTGCAAGCTAATTGATACTAATTGAACAATTATTTAAATTTTTTTTCAAACAATCATATACAATAGATTCAAACAATCATATACAATAGTTTTATCAGTTTTGAAAGGTTTGCAGTACATGTGGGACTGTCCAACAGAACAGTGGTTGTTAAACACTGATATAGATTTAGAAAAAATTGCAGAAATGGCTAAGCATTACGCAGATGTTGGATCTATTGATATAATAAAATATTTATATCATCACTGATTTATCTGTATATTACACAACTCTTCACACATTGCTTGCCAAACATCATCTGTGTTAGGCAAATCCTAGGTTTATAACCTGGGGGGTAAAAGGTTCACAAGGGGGCACAGTATAGCAGTGACACATTGTTGAAAAACAAGATAATGATAAATAAATTACTGCTTTATTTTTTGTGTTTGATTTTGAGGTTAGGTGAGGCTTTAGTATCAGTGATTAATGTCAAATGGGGATATGACTGTATATTGTGAATCAATGTTATGCATGTATTATGTTTTTACCCTGCATACTGCCTAATATATTTCTAGTGATTTGTTTGCACTATTGAATTCGTGTTGCTCATGTGCTTTTTTCTGCATCTGTCTTGGTTGCAAATTTATACAGTAGTCCCCACTTAATAAGCCCATCTCGGGACTGAATGATTTTGGGCTTATTAATTAGGTGCACGCAGTGAGGTCGATCATTTCCACTCTTTCACTTTCCTGCTAGCAGAGTTTGTCAGCATGTTGTAGCAGCATGTGCAGTACTGCGCATTTATGTGCAAGCAGATGCTCTGAGCAAAAATGTAGATATTCACCAGTGTGTGTTGGTTTCTGATATACCTTGATACTAAGCTGGTTATGCTCCAGTCATGTTATCAACGTATCCAGAAAAGTGATTAAGCCATTATTTCCTTTTTCCATAGTAAAATTGATGGAGTTCTCAACTGTATTGATATGAATAAAGAAGTTGGTAAGCATATCTATTTTGGTAAGAATAAAGGTGTCATCGACATATCATTTCCACAGCTTCAGGCCAGATATGTAAGTGTTTAGTGCCAGAGTTTTTATGTCTTCCGTTACCATGTTCGCAATTGCAGCTGATACTAGGAAATCAATCGCTGTACCGAAAATCTGCTGGTACAGTGAAATTTGCCTAATTCGTCACCTCAAGCGGATAAGAAAAAAGTGACGAATTAGGCAAAGTGACGAATTACACAAACAGGTGAAAACTCTATCATAGAAGCTCGTATACTTTATCATAGTAACTCGAATGTGTACATAGTGCTCTTATTTGCAGTAAAATACAAGTTTATGACGTTATGGTTGAATACAACAGTTAATTCCTCTGCTCTATCTGGACTCCTCCATTCAGTCAAGCACCTTTTAAATCTTTAACTTTTCTGCGTTCTCTCAATGGGGAGTCGGGTCGTGCTTCGCACCTTGTGTATAAATTCGATAAACAAATTGCAAGGTGCAACAATTCTCAGCTAAAGATCCTTAATTTGTTTGAATTCCCACACATACTACCTGTTTGGACATCTAAAGCGAAACTGCAAATGACGAATTAGATGATCAAAACACTTCTCAGGGATAGAAAGAGGTGGCGAATTATGCAAATTGATGAATTAGACGATGGCGAATTAGACAAACAAAAATGTACACAAAAGATAGGGATTCTGCCGGGACCGACGAATTAAGCAAATTGACGAATTAAACGATGACGTATTAGACCAGTTCTACTGTAGTTGTTTCTTCGGAAATGCAGGTGCATCCCGATATCTACCAGTTCATGGTACAATAGCGTACATTATATATATATATATATATATATAATACTGTATCTATAATTTTCCTGTTGTCTACTGCTCGGTTTATAATACTGTTGTTTTAATGTCTTATCCTTCAATCAATGTTCCCTGCCTTTTGAGTTCTTATCAGCACGTTGCCACCTGGAGCGCACACATTTTATAACGTCTGTGCTCGAATCTCACAGCATTTTTTTTGTCCTGACGAAGACAGTTGCATCTAATATCAAAAAGTTGGTTACTGTCTACCACCAGTAGAATTTGACTAAAGTCTTGGTGCATACACCAGTTGAGCTTTTAGATATATCTTGTATGTGTATTTTGCTGAGTAACTAGCTATTGAGGGTTTTCCCTGTCGAGAAATACCTTACTATTGACCATAGCTGCTTTTAGGGTCCTTAGCACTTGATGTGTATGCATACTTCATAAAACATGTTAAACTAAAAACAGCATGTGCAACAAAAAACTCTAGGAAAACTGTTTTGTTCATACAGGTTATTTTTATCATGATAGACTTTACAACAATTTGTGATTACAAAGTTTGATTTTTAAATAGGGTGAAAAATGCTGCTGCCTTAATCTCAAAGTATTTTCATTAGAATGATAGAAATTGAAAATCCGTTAGGTTTCTGGTGTAAAATATACTAAATACCATTGCATTACAATACATTGTTTTGCTAGGTATATAGATTTTTTGAAAACATGATAAAAAACTTTGTTTTGCTTTAAAAGTATGACGAATTCTACTGGAAAAAAAGTTGTTTACTTCTCAACTTTTTGAAAAATAGGAGTTTTGTTTATGAGCAAAAGTTTTTTTAACAATTATGTAACACAAATATCAGGTTTTTTAAAGGAAAATGGTAGGTACCTGGTATGGACCTGCAGGGACCCGATTTGTCTGACTCTGGGGACACGATTTTCTCTGATTCAAAGGACCTGGTGATAATTTTCTCTGATTCTAAGGACCAAATCAGATCCCTAAAGCACCTTAGAAAAATCTGCAAATATTTTGCATTAAATTTTTTTTCATTTACAGTTAAGTGCAGCCTTAGTGTTTGCACAGTCTTATGATTGCTGGTGTTATATAGTTTTTATATGTTTTTTTTCTGTAAACTACTTGTGTTTACCAGATGCATTTGTAGATTAAGTTGCAAAGATGAATTTAAACCAACAGGACTTTGCTGTAGTCATGCAGCTTTACAAAGGTTATTTATGTTATCACATAGATCCTCATATTTGTGATGCAATTATTAAACAATGCTTCTTAGACGGATACTTGGAAGAAGGTAAGTTTATGCATATAAATTTTGTTGATTGGTATTGTTAAAAGTAAATATACTTGATTATTTCATAGAACAGTCATTAAAAATTAAAATAGAAAAATCTGATAATTGATTGAGTTACTCAAGTACAGTTGAAAAGAGCAAAACAGATGAAGTTCAACCTTTGAAAAGTTAAATTTTGAAGTGTGATCAAACACATGGTTCAAACAATCTATGTTGCCCAATGTGGTAAGCGCACTGGTACAATTAAGGGGTTATAAGCAAAAAGCATTTTCAAATCTAACTTTTCCATTAAATGATCAAGATTTTACCGAGCACCTGCTCAAAAATGTTTGAGACTGATTTTGAGTAATTTTATATTTTTGTGTGTTAGTTTTTAGTTTTTGAACTAATTCAATCTGTGTTTGCAATTTCAATTTTTCAAAAAAGTTTTGTACGCTTTGTAATGCTTAATTTCATGTAAGGGATAATTAGTATTTTTTGCAACTACTGTAGTTTTTCTGTTCTTTGTTGCTTTATTTGCATGAAGAACTAGCACACTTAAACTTTGTTAGTTGGATTTAAAACAAAATTTTAGTTTTGCATCACATATAAGCATGTGGGTTACATTTGTAGGAAACTAATTCTTCGTAAAGAACATAATCATAGGAGTACTTTTTTGCTTAGTTGGAATGTTGTGATAATTATCAGTGAATGCTGAATTTAGGGCTAGAAATTTTACCTCAAAATTATTAAATCAAAGACAATGGATCAAGCACATCAGTTATGTTATTTTCGATCATGGGCGCAATGTTGTTGTAAAATGTGGGAGGACAGCTTGGTGTGAAACCAATATAGTCATCGGGTTGATGCAGAAGTGAAGTTTTATAAGTAGGTTACAGATTCATAATCTTGTTTCTAGAGGTGTTTGAAAGCAACACTAATCACAGTTTGCTTTATCCTTACAGTTGATTTACAAATTAATGTATGGTACTTAAATTTGTTTCTGGACACGACAGTGTCGTTCAGCCTGTTTGCACTAATATCATATTTGGATACAAACAAGCACATCAATATAGTAGAACATATCAATTGGGTTTTGTCAGAGCTGTCAGCTGGAGTGCATGACAACCTGAATTGCATTGGTCGCGTGTGCATATCACTCTTATAGTAGAACACATCAATTATCATGCATTTTATAAGAAGTGTGGGTAAAAGCACTATTTGATGTCTTGTTCATGTTGCTTAGCGTTACAAAGACAATAAATATTTTGCTTGCACATTTACGTTTTTTGAAAAAGTTACAAATCTTTTTAATGCTACTGTGTATCATGCATGCAGCCCCAACTGTTCCAAAATCTCCATTAATATTTTCTTACAAGTAACATTGCCTACTTTACAAAATGATTTCAATCAGGTTTGCCAGATAAAAATTTTAATAAAAAGCCAAACAGTCCTAACAAGAGGCCAGAAAAAGGCCAAATCGATTGTTTAAAGGCCAGGAAAAAGCCAAACTTTATTTGCGGTATTGCTATTCGTTTGTCACAAAGAAGGATTTTAAATTACAAGAATAACAAAAATTTTTTTCAAAATTACAGTATGATTAACTCTTGCTTGGCATTGTATGGGAAGCTATAGGAGGTCTGAATCCAGGGTGGGCAATCCTCCCTAAAACCTACGAAAGTAACTTTTTTCACCGCAATTTAATACAATTCAGAAAACAACATTTGCCATATAAGGCCATTTTGTCATCCAATTTTTTGTCACAACAATGTTGTGAAGTATACTTCAACCCTCTTACAAAGTAAACCCGTAATGAGACTTGCTTACTAAATATTTATAAAATCACCCCTCCTCCTAAGTTTACTGGCTTGATCCGACCCTGGACTGGAACTCGTTATTACTGATACTTCTCTAACTTTTCATGGTTTGTGAGATAGCACACTTTGGATATAATAGTGTGACAGTTTGCATACCGAGCCATCGGTAGCTTTCTGCACCCACATGGAAGTCGTCTCCCAATATCTCCTATATTTATGACCAGAATCATTGCAGCCCTTCAATACTTGATGTCATTAGGACATCACAAGGATGAATCTGATTACAAATTGTTTTGCTGGAAAATTGATTTTGTGTCAGCGACACATCTTCAGTCCATCAAATTTGCAAGCAAAAGCTTACATGTGAAATGACAGAAAAGACAATAAGCAAGATCAGAGAAAGTGCGCGCACTACAATTACAGGTCCATAAACCTACTACCTCCGAAGCCTGACATCATTGTCACATTTCTATAGCGGAGATGCAGACCTGTCTGCAAGCGATGTGCTTGTTTAGTACTTACAGCACAATACATACTAAACAGTGAAGTGAGTGCACACAATTCCATGGATTACGCAAAAACTTTATTTCAAAACTGGCATTCCTCAAACATTATTAATATCAGAACGCTGCTGTTGGTCTCATATAGCATTTATCACAAAAATTTTGCAAATGTGTTGCCGAAAAAATAGAATAGCAATATCTTCCTTCATAGGAACCTATTTCAGCATAAAAAGGCAAAAAAGAGCCACAAGGCCAAACAAATATTTTAAGGCAAACCAACTTGAGATTAGGCCAAAAGACCAACTAAAAGTTTTTTGGCCAACCAACTTGAAACGAGGTGAAATTTTTGAAGTTTGTCCTAAAAGAGGCCAATCTGGCAAGCCTGGTTTCAATCTATTTTTACTGCTGGTGGGTGGAGGATGTGCCCTTTCAATCTCCCCTTGTCGGCTCCTACACACATACCTACGTACCCATCCAGCCTACAATATAATTTCTGCATACATAATTGTCTGATGACTGTTGTCTTGTGACTTCTGTCAGTGATGCCACTTAGCTCGGTCTTTTCACAATCAAATTTTTCAGGCTTATCATCAGATTTTAATAGATGAAATTAATGTCAAAAGTTTCATTCTAATCGTTATACTTGCATAACGACACGAAAATATATTTGAGAGAAATCATCAAAATGTACAATGGTGAATTGGCAAAAAAGTACAAGTTTCACCTGCATTAACACGAAAAAAATGTCTAGCAAAACTATAGGTGTCACCTAACTATAAACCAAATGTTTTGCAGTTGGATGAAAACATTACTGCATTGTGGGTTTGGTTAAACTCAGGTAAACCAGATGACTTACTAACAAATGCACTCAGCACAGACACAAAGTGTAGGAGTCACAGAATAAATATATTGTGGAATTGTTGGTCACCATTGTCACGACATCACAAGAAGTGAGGCAAATGTATATTTTATCTTTAATTCCTAGTCAAGTCCCCATGTTTTGAGCTATAGGTCAATATATAGCCAGGTACACTTTTCCAACGTTTTGACTGAAATCTGTTTGCTAATGGTTGAAGACAGTCTTTTGTAAAACTGCCCTCCTAAAACTAAATATCCACAATAGTGCTTTTTGTCTTCGGCAAAAATTTCACAGAGATTTGCCTGAAAATGTAACTTTTTAACATTACATACACTAGAATCATTAAATTCTATGCTGGCTGTTTCTAAACATGTGACAAGTAATGCTACAGCAAAACCAGTTAGATTTTTGCGGCTGTATTGTGGTCTCTTACATGTGCAGCTGTAAAACTCTCATTGTTTCAAGGAAGACAACCTTTCTAACAGTATACCACACAGGATAAAATGTTGGACAGAAGCAGTTAACCACCTTTTGCCGTCTCTAGAAACTTGAAAGATGCTAAAAATCATTTTATCGAAACTAAAATTTATAAAATACCAGAATCAGTGATGCCACACCAGACTCTGTTGAAACATCAACTTGGCTACGTGTAACATCTAACATAAAAAGTTCTAAACACAAAATGTGACAAATGTTATTTTTATTTTTGTAACCTCTCCAAATACAAAACCGAAAGAGAAAAAAGTGGTACGGACATGGCATATTATATCCCCCCATCTGAACAAGTGGGCGGGACATGTCCCTCATGCCCCCCATCAACTTGCACCCATGTGTTTGATAACCATAGAAAAACCATGTTGCATTTTTTAGGGAAATGTCTAGGGCATTTACATCACACTAAAGATTTTCTTTTATAGTTTTGATTATTTGCTGTAGATTGCTGTTGCAGATTTTTGTAATAGTTATGAAAAGATGTTTAGCTTTATCTACAATATACTTATGGAATTTCGTTTGATTCATCTTTCATGTTTTTGTTTACATTTTTGTAATTGAATAACGTTGGTTTATCCTAGCTCATAAATGTGTCATATGGTTTGAATTGGTTTGATATCATTTGTTACTTTGCTGTTTGCTTTTCAGAAAAATATATTGAGTTATACCACATGCCTGTTAACCGCAAAGCATCTTTTTTGATTGAACTTGTATGCACGCGAAAAGGAAGACTGGTGGCAACTTTTAGAGATGTTCTTATAAACAGAGGTAAAGCACAACTAATTTGCAATTGTATTCATGATCAAATATACAAAATGTTTTAACTTTACATTTTTTCATTGCTATGGAGACAGTTTAATTTTTGCCTTTATCTGCAAACTATTGCTTAATGTTGCATTTTGTCATTTGCATTCTAAATAAAGCTTGTTCCACATATGTGTGGATCATCCTGCAAACATCCCCCTTCAGTTGCTAGTTAACTTGTTTGTGTGGCCTTTTAACTGGAGTGTGTCTTTAATGTTAGCTTGTTTAGGGACACCTGACTTGATAACCATACTGTTTTTTTCGGTGTCCTGGCAGCAGGGATGCCGGAACGGGAGAGCACTGTGGGGGCACTGCTCCCCCTGCCCTTTGAAAGGGGGGTACAGGTGCCCTTACATAACAGTATTATAATAATTTCATACTTTATCAAGATCAGTTTGAAGTTTATTGAAGCTGTTTGCGCACACATAAAATTCAGAATGGTTTTCTATAATTTCTGTTATTAGTTTTAAGGTCAACATTGTTGCTAAACATGTAAACGTGAAAAGAATGACTATTATGGCTATATGTGTGCTTTTATACTGAACTGAAGCAAAAAGTTTTGAACTTGTGATACGTCACAGCCATGGGTGTCTGCAGGGGCGTCAAAACAGGGGCGAATCCTGGAGGGGCGATTGAGGTGATCGCTTCCCTTAAAACCTACAAATTAACCTTATTTACCATTGTGTGCAATTCGGAAAACAGCATTCGCAATACAAGGCTACTTTGTTATCCACTGTTTTGTCACAGAAGTGTTGTGAAGTATATTTTATCTCTCTTAAAGTACAAATTTCAAAAAAAATTTCTCTTAAAAATTTCATCTCTCTTAGTGAACCCGTAATGAAACTTGACTAACAAATATTACTGAAATCGCACCCTGACCTTATTGGCTGGATCTGCCCAGGGGTCAAAACAGGCATTTTCCCCTCTCTGGAAATTGGGACTAGGAACTGAAACTTTCTAGAAGATTTAACGCCAGCAGCTCAATTCCAATTAAATGATTTATTTCTTGCAATCACAGTTTATTTGCCGGTACGACACTCACACGGTACAAGAGCCAGGTTCATTGTTCTGGTGTCATGCAGTGCTGAGCTTGCATTTCACTCATGTCCACTGCTTTGCCTGCAGGCAGATGCGTAGCCAGGGGTGCCTAGAATCCATGTCCCCACAAAACGTTTAGAACATATAGTCATTTGTGCTTTGTGAGGCGGTATTACAAACAAAATAGTGTTATTCACCTAAATTCAAACATTTTGTACCCAACCAAATTTTTGGTCTCCCCAAACTTTTGGGCTGGCTACGCTACTGCCTGCAGGGGCAAGTTGCCAAACTTGCAAGCGGATTGTTTTACTGTTGTTCTTTATCGTGTAATAATAACATGGCAACAAATCTTCAAATGTTCACTGCCAGTTATACGATATTAGGCGTTTTGTTGCATGAGACTCTTGAACGCAGACATCTTGGCATGTAATGTAGCAAGATAGTGACTGTTGATAGCGACAAGCAGGGACGCCAGAGAGCTGTGGCATTGACTCCCTGACCTTTCAAATGAGAGACAATGGGGGCAAAGGTGTCTTTTAATAGGTAATTTTATGATTTGTCAAGATCAAATTGAAACAAGTTGCCTATAGTTTGTTTTATTATTTTTGAAGTCAACATTATTGTTGAACTGTAGCAAGCATAATTGGCAGGCCCTAACCAGATTGGGACACCAAGGGAGGTGAAGAATTTACTGAGAGGGGCCCAAATTTTTTTAATTATGTCCAACACATTTCTCCAAGGTGGGGCAAAATTTTTTCCAGGGGAAACAAAGCCCCCTGCGCCCCTCTAGTTGTGGGCCTGGTAATTGGTAACGATTTTTTTGTTTTTCATAAGTTTGCACTCCCCTCAACTTTTTTTCTGCCCCTCTGCCCTACCGACGTTCCGGCGTCCATGCCTGGCAGACTGTTTACTATGAAAATGCAAATGCACTACCTTTCTTATCACCAATAAACTTACTACTACTACTACTACTGTTCAAATCTAATTTTAACTTTCAAACTTTTGCTGACATGAAAAACAGTGCATGTGGGAATAGTTTAAACCAGCTGTGTCCAATCTGCAGGCCACATATGGTCCAGTCAAAGTTTTGGAGTGGCCCAGTTTAGGTTTTTGCTGTAGTACAAGTACAGCGGACAATCTGTCCTTATTTTGATAATCTTAAATTTGACATGTTTGATACAGTGGTCCTCAATGCTACTTCATGTCTGTACTGCGTAGCAGGAAGTTTCCAAGTGTCCTCTAACACCTTGGTGGAAAACGTATTTTTAGTTTTCGGATTCTACCCTTATTGTTCCCTTGGCACTAAATTTGTCTATGACATTGTCACACTTTGGAGTGGTTAATGGTGCTGTTGCAACCTCTCTGGTGGTGTTGCGTTGATTGTGTGATTCACCACGAATGGATGTGCGCGAAGAACAAAAATATATGTATGTGGCGCGAACAAGCAATAATAGAGTGATCCCAATGGAGTGATCTTGGTGAGTAACCTCTAATAATGCTTGTGAACCTGGTGAAACAGTTGATTGTGCTTGCGAACGGTGACGACGAGAGTGATCTCGTCGGGTGATCTCTATTGTTGCTTGCTGCCACGGTGCGCAGCTCTGCGCACATGCCGCTCGGGATTTCCGATCTCAACAGTGCCTAACTGCAGTTGGGATTCAAACGCTTTAAGTAAAGGAGCTTAAACTAACTTTATGTTTGCCAAGATCAAAGTAAGTTTTTCAATGTACAGCTCTCATTAAGAAATATACATGATTTTTGACTCAGTAAGAAATTTCGGTTGGACAAAGCTGTTTTAAACAGCACTAAAAACAAAAGCTGAAAGGGTGGTAAGGTTTGGTAAACTAAAATGTATAAAAGTTTTGTTGAAAACATTAAGGAAATGATCTGACTGAATATCCTGGTATAGTTCAAAAATTTTATCATATGTATGGGGTGGTAGTCACCGTATCCATGTGTACAGTAACTTGGTTTTTAGTTTTGTCACTGCTCTAAAGGTTTATGTGCATTTTGGTCAGTATTGATGGAGGAAATTTAGTGGGTTTGTGTTCTCTTGAATGTAGTAGTTTTGTAGTATTCTAACTACAGTAAATACCTTTTCAGTATTTGCAAGAAATAATATCTGCATTTGCAATGTATATTAACTACAACTTATCAAGTTTCATGCTATCAGCAGCATTCTGAATGAACAAAAAGGAAATTTGCTGAAAGCAAGTCATAGCGTTTCCAGTTAAGCTCAGTTGTTATTAGCTGGGTTGCAGAGTCGGAGGTAAAATATCCGACTCCCAACTCCGACTTTCCAAAATTTCCAACTCCTTAACATAAACGGAATGAAATTGGGCTGTTAAAATCAATGGAAATCGTGGTACACAGCAAGAAATCTCTGTTTCAACAAAAGCTGGACCATTTCAACAGGAATTCTAAATTTTGTAGTGTGATGTAAATGATCCAATTGGACATCCGGAGTCGGACAAAAAATCCGACCCCGACTCCCAGTGTTGTTGGGAATCCGACTCCACCCAAAAACTTCCGACTCCGCAAGCCTGGTTATTAGTGCTTCCACTGACTAATCATAATGCCAAGTCCATTTTGTTTATTTAAAGCATATGCATTTATTTGCATTAAAATTTTGAATTGCTCAGCCAATGTGATGTATAAGAAAAAATATTGTAAAAAATGTCTCAGATGATTGAATCAGGAAGACATTGACTCGCATCGCCAGATATATATACAGATTGTATTGTATTCAAGTTTAGCTGTCAGTATAAACATTATGAATACACAAGAACAACACGAAAAAATGAACGTGGGGCTGGGACACCGAAAAACCCGAATGATATCTTGTCAAGGTGCCCGTAAAGTTGTGTAAATTACTTTGGTGGCCATTACGACTATATAACCATGAGTATGTGTTTGAAAGAAAAAAAGAGTAATTTTTATACCAAACAACAGTAAACTGCAACAACAACTTCAATCTCATATATCACGGGTGTGCAAACTTTTTCGACAGAAAGAATCATTTGCAGAAAACCAAAAACACCAGCGAGCCGCAAAATCAGTTTGCAGTGTCAAACACAGTTCATTAAAGAATGGAAGTTTCACATAAAATGACCTACGTCAAATCGAGTAGACTCCTTGGCAACTAACCATACGAATTCGTGTAAACACATTGATAAAAATAACAAACATTAAATATGAGGCGACAACTCGCTATCAATTTGAGATATTGCTATTCAGCTAGTAGAGCCACGCAAAACATGTTGGCGAGCCGCATGCGGGTCGCTAGCCGCAATCTGACCACCCATTGTCATATACAATTTACTCAAAGACATAGTACAGACTAGAGGCATTGTAGCACAGGCAGTATTTAGGCACCAATAGTGAGAAAAACAAATATCAGCAAGAAAACATGAAACAAAAAAGATTAAAGAGTAATTCATTTGAAACAAACAAGTATCGTGTAACAGATGAGAATAAATTGTCATAGTCATTTAGGAAGTGAGGTTTATTACAAAAAGTCAAACTTGCTACGTACTATAGAGAACGACAAGCAACTTTTTATAATTGATTCTATTTGAATAAGGACTGAAGACGCGGTTAAAATGCGAAACTAGTTTCCCTGTGAAAAAAACTGTGTTTGATTTACTTGCGCCATCTTTGTGGCTTACAACTGCGGAAAGGCAAACACCAGGTTTAGGGCGGCAACTGTCTCAGCGGCAGAGTGTCCGCCTCCCAATGGGAAGGTTGGGCGATCGATCCACTGAGTGATTCGCCGTAGCGCTCCTTGGGCAAGAGCGTTCACCGCAACCACCCCGACAAAAAGCATTATTCAGGCTTCGGCCTGCCGCCGATTGTCGTTAAATAAATCCGTCGCATTGCATGCGATCAATAAAATAAACTATGGAAAAATAGATACGTGCAAGTTTTAATCATCGCAGAAGTATGAAAACAAACGCAAGCAGGCAGATTCCTCAGAAGCTTGCCGCCAGGCTAAGGTTTGCCGCCAGGCTTTGTTGTAACTTTTAGAAAATCTACCATATGCAATAGAGATCGACCGATATGGCTTTTTTGGGGCCGATACCGATGCGGATATATCGGCCATTCATGGACCGGTAGCCGATACCAATAACCGATATTTTCAAAAATTTTAAAACTTGTTTTCTGCTTCATTATCAAAAATATAATGTATTCTACTTCCTACCTTTTTTTCAAAAGCGTCAAAAATCAGGATTTATGATCTAAAATTTTTCAAATTGCAGCAATTTCAAGATTTTGCTATGAATTTTATTTAATCTGATTAATGATGATGCTTTTGTTTTGGCTGCGACGACAGATGCGTGCTTCATGGTTCATTTTGTCTGCTTGTTTATGAAAACACACCCGCTAGCGTTGCTGCAAGATAACTGTTTTGACTTGGTTCGTTGTGCTTTCTTGCGCAGGTTTTCTTGATACGTGAGGAATATAACAGCATTTTGTCAACACCTACTGACGCCGATAAAATCGGCCGTTTTGGCCGATACCGATATATCGGTGAAACTCAAATATCGGCCCGATACATCGGCCAGGGAGATATATCGGTCTATCTCTAATATGTAACACTTTTAAACTCTTGCAGTATGCTGGACCATGCCACCGCTGCTTGCTATGCTAAATTTCTTTTACCCAGAGAAGAGCCAACTTTAGGGATAAAGTAATTTTGACTTACCAGCTGACCTAATGAAATGCGAGTGAGTTTCGGTAATTTTTTGAAAGAAGCTATTACATGATTGTGGTAATGTATTGTTATGAAATTTATGCTTTAATTTAGATAGCACTAAATGATAGATATCTTTTATTTTTAGAAAACTCAGTTGTTTATACAAAGCAGGTGTGCGACATTTAAAATTACTAAATTTGAGAGCGCACAATACTTTATTATGGGTAGTATGAAGAGGTTGAAGCACACAATCGCAAGCTGTCCCATAGGATACAAATGCAGATGCTCACAGCCTATGCTGCACTGTTGTCACTGAATATATAAAAACTGATATTTTTATAGAGGATGTTTCCCACTGTGTACTTCGCAGGATTGGAATATGTTGTAAGAACACTTGATGGAAATCCTACTCCTACAAGTTTTTTTGAGGATTTCTACAAACACTCTATGCAAAACCATTTACATGAGTTTGAGAAGCTGAGCCTAGATGATTTATTTTGGATTTACGGTCCTTCGCTTATGGACCCTGAAACATGGTAAGAGGCATATACACTCTTGCAAACATTTGATCATCATTTTTTTACCCGACAGATAAGTTCAGGATGTTATTTCCAGCTGAAAATTTCCGTTTCAGCCAAGAAATTTTAGCGGAACGCACACCATTTAGTCAAAGAAGGAAGCTTCTAGATTATGTTTGCAAACGTCCAAATACGGTTCTGCCGTTTTTGAAAGCTTTGAGAGAGGAGAATTTTTCGCATCTTGTTGAGAAGCTTGAGGGAGGTTAGTCGAAGCATTTGCATTACACGTCAGTGATTTTCTCTTTTTGATGTTCTAAGTACAGAGCAATTCGCCAATTGCTCTTAAAACACGCAAAATGTTGTGCGTGCAATTTTTAAGGGTTATTAACTAGCAGGTTGCATGTTTTGCTGTGCATGCTGTATCTTATTTCTTGTGACTGTTTCCGAAAATGCGCTCAGATCCTTTTCAGTTTTTCAAAATTTTGTCGTGGTTCAACGACAGGTACATTGTTTGTGTGGGATGGTTCGTTGAAAGCTTTTTAGGGCTGCATAATTTCTTATGCGTATCTGTTGGAATCAAAACGCTATTGGTATAATGTCTTCACTCCCACACGCAACGCAGTAGACTTAAGCATACAAGGAACACACAAATACATGAAAGAATACGAAGATGGATATGTGGCGGTAGTAGAAAAGCATACGCTTGATGGTGTTAACACTTATTTTGATGAAACACAAGCATAGATATGTGATATTAGTAATGAGCACCCGATAACCACGCACTTCTTTTCATTTGCTGTGTGCTCCCACGGACAGGAAACTGCTTTGTGAACACTTAGGCAATTTCTTGTGAATGACAATTGGCAAAGTTAGTTGTTCTGTTCGCTATTTTCTTGCGTTGCCGCAACACGCTAGCTATGATCAGAGGGCGGGTTCAATGTTTGCTAAGTTGCATTTTGCTCAAAACAAGTTCGATTGTTTTGACAATACGAAACTAAGTAGAAGTTAGTGGTTCTTTTTTCCATGTATGAAAAGCTGTGCCCTATCAGTTTAAAGCAGCATTAGTGGTTTTGCAGTCACACCGAAGAGAGATAACTCCAATTCTTTGTAATGAGTGTTCTGTGTAACGTACACGTCTGTGCATGATCTTATGCCACGCAAATGTTTTTCATAGTTAGTAAAATTACGATGCTTCAAAGCGAGCGCATCGGTATAAGTAGAGCAACGGCACTGGGGGATTTGCGGATCACATGGACTTTTGCAAGCTATCATACGTTCTGTTTTAGAAATCTACTACGTCTTTCCAAGGCGGTTAGCTAGTTTGTGCCTGACGCGAGAACAACTGGCAAACGGCTGTGGAAATGCACTTCAATTTTTTGTTGACGAAAATCAAGTCAAGAGATTTTGTCCGAAACGCACGACACTATAAAACTAAAAAACGTTTTGTGGTGCGTTAAGACATCGGTAAACCTGTAACAGGTTGAAATAGGGCAACAGGTTGAAAACACTTTGATATGGACAATTTTGATTTTGCACTAAGAGGTATTGTTCTATATAAAATTATTCAAACAAGAGGTTTTAGGTTGAGGAACAACGTTTTTCACTTTCTAATCGTCTATAAATCTTTCAACATTTTTTGGCGTTTGAATAGTACAAATCGTTTAAGCAAAACGTGATCGAGGTGCATTGCAAGTGGCCCACTGGAAGTGGGTGGTCTGCAGATGGACATATTAATAAATTCTTAAGTTTTTCTGCATTTGAGAACGAAATTTTAAAAAAGCGTTGATGTACAGCTGGTAATTATTTTTGCGAAATGCAATAAGGAGCCATTATGCGAAAGTCCTGTGGCATTCCTTTCACAAACAATCCCGCCCATTCAACATCAGAGAACTGCGCACCTTTCCTGGTGCCGTAGTAGTCACACCTGCCTCATCGACCCCGTCATCAAAGACGCATTGCGAGCTGTGACTGAACCTTCCTATCCTCGCGAGTATCCACCTGCTGAGCTTCGTCGTACAGAAGCCGCACTGTCTCCAGCACTCCGTGCCATAAACCCTGGACACCTACTCCACTCAGCACTCACCTGGCCACCGGGTGGGAATGTACGACATCTTCAATCGAGACACCCATTTGTACCTGCCGCACAACAGCTCATTCGTTCGTCTGACTACAACAAGAGAAGTATGGCACTATGGGCGGATCACCGATGAAATGCGGAGTGGTTAGAGAGAACACTCGTGGAATGACCCTGCCAATAACAGCGTAGGTTCGGCTTAACCGCCTCCGCACCGGTGTCGGGCGTTTCCGCTCCTGCTTGTACAAATGAGGTATGGCCTACTCTGCGGCCTGTGAGTGTGGCGCAGAAGAACAAACTGTCGACCATGTATTCCTTCACTGTCCAATCCATCGACCTCTTTATGGAGAGCAAGGCCTGACGGTTCTGGATGACGAGACAAGCGAATGGCTGCTAAATGCCTGCCCCGAGGTCTAGTGCCGCTTAGCAGTGGATAAAAACTGGCTCAAACGATGGAGAAGATCACATTGCCAAGTCTGTGTGCTGCCGTGGGTCGCTTGCATTGGAAATTGTTGACAAAAATCGCGCAGGTTATGTAGACGCTTCAAAACGTTTTTCCTTGTCGTTTTTCTGTATACTTTTTTGCGTGTTTGTAGCACTAGACAATACGGCCGAGATGACCTTACATTGCTTGTAATATTACGTTACATTTCAGGCGATGACGGTAGTACGCCTGTGTTTAACCTGATGTCATCAGGCATTGAAGAAAAATTAGAACCCAATGATATCTTGCCGCATATCGGCTTTGATCAAAAGGCCATGTAAGTATGCCTGCAACTGGCAAAATTGTTTTTGTGTGTTTTGAGTGATTACTAAAAATTTGCTATTTCAATACTCATGTTATTGCGATTTCTTGACACATTATTTTTTAGCAAGCATATCTCTGGAATAAAGTCGAGAGAGCAGAGAGTGAAAGCGTTTTTAAGCATACTAGTCACCAAGAAAAACTGGTTCAAGATCTTGCTAACGGCCATACGCGACGCAAACGAGGGCAAGTACGACGAGGTTTTGCATAGGTTGGAGCCTGGCTCTGGTAGGTTGTTTTTATGCTCTGCATACTGTTTGTTTTGCCTGAATGAGAATCGTTTCTACAGTTATTCAAAACAGAATTGCTTACCTCGAACAAAAGTGCTGCTGCAGTGATGCACGTGACAGGCAAACAGCTGACGTTGACGCAGTTTACGGTAGAGAGCAAGTCATCAGCTGGACTTGAGTCGAAGCCAGGGGTTCCAAACTTCTTTTACTCCAGCACCCCTAAAAAATTTGTCCTGACCTCGCACCCTCTCCAATTTATAATCAAGAACTAGCTCGGTATCAGTTGAAAATCGGACAACTGCCAACGGACAACTACTGCAGATAATGGACGTGACAGGCAAACAACTATTTTCTTCGCGAGTAGATGTTTTTTGTATATAGCTGTATTACATTTGCTTTGTTCGAGTTTTAGATGGGGGTGATTGGGTTCTAGTGGGTTGCGGTACAAAAAAGTTTGTAACCATTGCGTTAGTGTCTCGATTGGTTTGCAGCATTTCTCCCCGTAATCAAAATAACTTTTCGGTGAAAAAAATACCTTAAAGTGTATCATGCCGTTCATACCATCGTTAATCTTTCATTCACCTCCTTCAATCGGACTAGGCTTCTGCCTTTTTTAAAAGTTGCTTTTCCTTTGATTAGATTAGAATGATTGTTATTAGTTTGTTATATTTTACTTTTATTTGCGTGTTTAATTCAGACTCATGGTCTATGTCACATCGGGTTAGTCAAATAACATAAGAACACAAAAATGGTTGAACAGATAATCACGACATATTACAGAGTAGGTGTGTGTTGGAACGCACAGGCAACACTGAGAAAGTGGCAAAACACTGAAAGCGCACCCGCGAGAGCTTTCTCAGCAGAAAATGTTTCAAAAGCCCGACTTCAGATAATTAATTGTCGTTCGAGAATTTGTTACCAACTACACAACCTAAGAGATATTTGTGGCTCGCGGCAACATCAAGCTGATCAATTTTGCCCTTCCAGCTTTCTGATTTCTGCAGGCACGTTCTAAGCCAGGCCTGGCCAAGCCGCGGCTCTTTGCCCAGTTTTATGGGGCTCTTACGTAAATGCTGTGCTTATTCGTGTATGAGTCGCAAAATTTTGTACCAGTTGTTCGCCTTGAATGTCGGGGTGTTACTTACACACGAGATGCGAGTTACATACACGTTGCGTGGAAGCGTGTGTGATGGCTTGTGCAAGCAGAGATGAGGTGATGTTCATGTGTGCCCTTGTATATGATGTGGCTCTTTGCGGTAACACAGTAAGAAACGTGGCTCTTGGTCTCTGACTGGTTGGCTACCCCTGCAAGCCATCGGAAGTTTTGGAAAAGCTGAAACAAATATCTGCTTTGCATGCAGACAGTGAAAGCGACGGCGGTGCTGCAGTAAGCAGACAAAATGCTTCGAAATCAAAGGTAATTTTTTACGATTTTGTTGGGACTTACCTCAACAACACATCGTGCCGTTCGGACTGCTCTTGTGGATATTTAGAAGAAATACACAGAAATTTGTCTGAAAACGATTTTAAATGTGGTCTTGTTAATTGTTTGTGGCATCCCAGAGAACTTTTGCGAAGGTCGTGAAGCCACGAATATTCCAAACATGCAGAAATAAACTTCGTCAGCAAAGGTTTTTTGAAGCCACGCGTTGCTTCTACATTCTTTCTTCACGGTACACGGCTATAAATTTGCGAGTTTTCAAGTTTTATTTGTCTTTATTTTCATTTTGTCTTTCCTCGATTGCAAATATGGTCGAATATCTTGTAACTTGATTTGTGCTACGTTAGGAATCACACTGCTTGTTGTAACTATGACTTCAGAACCAAGACTCAAGTGAACATATAGTATTTTGTGGAAATTGTTATTTAATGCACATGTCATTACATAGGTGTAGGAGCAGGCATATTTTGGGGGGTGCGAAGGTTTTTTGCCCGAATTTTCCCAACTTTCCCGAAAAGTTTTTGTGCGCCTTTTGTCCACACATTTTCTCCCACAAAGAACATGAAGCCCTGTTTTTGGTTTAACCTCCAAAAAATTGTCTTAATTGCGTTTTTCTGCAAACGTTGGGCACCATTTTTGAAGTCAAACAAGGTTGGGCGCCGTTTTTGCCAGATTTTCAAGGATTTTACCCATATTTTCAGAGGTTTTGTACAAATTTTGAGGGATTTTGCCCAAGTTTTCAACAGATCAAAACTTTTGGGGGTGCGCTTGCATCCCTGCCTCCTACACCACTGTGTTATTAATAACTAATTAGTGAAAGCGAAGTCAAATTCGTCAAACGTTCATGCAGTGTAGTTGTACTGGTGTCGAAGCGGGAGCGAAAAATGAATATATTACTGACGTTTAGATGGTTAGGTTATGGGTTATGTTTTTCTGTTTCATAAGTCTTATTACTGTCTACTACATCACTCATCTGCAATTAAAATTCGTAACAAGATAATTTTCTGTGTAAGTTGTTTTTCTAATTAAATTACGTTGGATAGATGGTATGTCTCGAAGCGAAATGTCAACTTGATTGAATGCTTAGGAGACTAATTTTACTTTGTGAGTGACGACATTCAGTCTTTGTGTATGAGCGCTAAAAATGACGATCTCGATAATGTTTGGATTTCGATTTCAGACCGGGGTCGTAGTGCAGGCTTGAGGCAATATTTGGAGAACAAAATATAATGAAAAGGTTGACACACATTACTTTCACTGCCAGCCTGTGGTTCATTTGGTGGAGCGCTATCAAGTATCAACACCCATGATTTTCGTATTCATAATACTTTGCCTGGAACGAGTTGAAAAGAAAAAACAGTTTAAGAAAACAGCGATGAGACAACTCCAGAAACTTTTCAGCTTTGGATAATCCCTCGGACGAAATTAAACGTAAAGGTTTTTTAAAGCAGGTTGATTCATCGACGGGGACCATGCACTTGAATATTATGGGCAGTTCGTGCGATGATCAAGTGTTGAAATCAGTTCCTAACGACTTTGAGCAAAAAGGTAACTCCCTGCACAATTTTGATTAGATCGTTAACCGTAGCTTAAATTTTACGTGTTCGATTTTTTAAGGCTTGTTGAGAAATCCAGCGTTTGTTTCCCATTTGTCGCAAAAATATCATTTGTTTGCAATTCTACACCCGCAATGATTAACTTTGCAAATTTGTTTCAACATTATTCAGCGGAAACCTCAAACGCGTCGTCTTACTCTGGAAAGAGGACCTTGGTACTCACAGAAGAGCAAAAGGAACTGGCAGCAACAGCTTTACAAGGCGAAAATTGTGTCATGGTGGCTCCAACAGGTTGTCCACGATATAACTACTTTTTATTTTTAAACCTAATTTTGTACTGACGGTTTTGATCAACATAACACTCGAAATGCAAAGAAATTGTATGAAAACATGGCAGAGTTGTTTGAAAATAATGGGAATCGATTAATCTCACACAGGTTTTGGAAAAACGTATGTGGCTCTTTACGTGTGTAAGAAACACCTTGAATCTCGGAACGTACAAGGAAAGGCGGTCATTCTTACCCCCACAGGACCGCTTACAGAACAGCATTACGCCGAAGTCAAAGCGTAAGTTAATGCTGCTTGGCACGTTTTTGCGATGGCGAATCCTTGCACTGACCTAACAAAGTGAATTACCATCAGCAACGTAAAATTCTCGAAAAACATTGACGCTCTGCATACTAGAGACACTTTACGATCAAACAGTGGAAACGAGCCCTATGCTTTATGAAAATATTTCAGCTTATTCCTAATAAAGTTGACAATTTGCTACAGCTTATGATTTCACTTACAAGTTCTGGCTGGAAACTTGGAATGTCAGTCCAGCTTTTTAAAGCATACGAGATAGGTTTAGGGCTCGCATGTTGTCTGTTGTATCAAATTTTAGTGCAGGTGTTCGACTTTTTTTATTGCTGTCTGGTGGACACGAATGGTCCGTAAACTGTTTACGGTGTTTGCTGAGGTTGTAGACACGGAACGTTCCGTGATGATTATGTTGGAAATCGTTCGTGTTGGGGGTCCAACCCTTCCGATGTGAAGCACCTATCAATTTTTAGACTAGTATGTCAGATTAAGCAGAATTTTCCAATCGGACTTTTTTGGCAAACCGTGAATGTCTCAACTTGAGTTTTCCCCGAATAGAATTAAATATCATACTTTGGTTGATAATCTTGGCCCGCGTGGAAGAATATGTGCTGGTGATTCAGCAACAAGAAACAAAACTTGTTAGATTAGAATTTGACGCATGGAATGCCGCGTTTCGCTAAAAGTACCCCTGTGTAGCTGCAAGCGGGATTTATTTGAAATCTTACAGAATTTGTTTCTTATTCTCGCGTTTTGAAAAGTTAGCCGCAGTTTCGCGCAGTTCCTCAGACAACGAGCAAAATCTGTCACTGACGTAAGTAGGACAACATCTGTGACGTACACTAGACACCGGGTTCAACAGAACGGAAATTTCTTCGCAGCAGTTTTAGCGTAATGTATGAAGCAACAAGTTCAGTGTTTTGTTAACTTCTTGCCTTTGGCGAATAATTTGCAGTTATTCCCTTCATCTCGTTTTCTGTTTTGCGAATCTTGCATCAGCGGTGTTTGTCAAACCAGGTTTCAGTTAAAAGTGTTTGGCAACAATGACGTTTCACCCCTTACGTCCTTTACTCACAGAGAGGTAAGCTTTCGATCGTGAGTAGTGGAGTCCAGATCTTGCTGCGGCGTCTGCGCTAGAGAGGAGGTTGTATAGGGTGTCTTTTAGTTTCTTGAAGGAATTATTTCTATCTTGAATTTAGTTTATTAACCTGTGTCAGATGCGTGCGCTCTACAAAGTTTGAGCGTGATATTCAAGTGCACTTCCTTTTCAAGCGCAGATGGCTTCTATAGAAAGAAGTTAGGCAGAAAGTAACGATTGGCTGCAAGGTAACATGGGCCAGCCTGCAGGAACAACCGCAGCTGTAGTACCAAGACCACCTAGAAGGTCTATCACGATGGCATCGGTTGCACGCGTTAGGCTGCTGTAAAGCGGATGTTGTTACCGTCAGCAAATGAGTTAAGGTAGTTTGGTTCGTTGTAAGTTTTATCCCGAAGAGGCAAAAAAATTTTACTGTAACGTGCTGTTTCATACTGTGTTCACTTTGTACTATTAATCTACGTACATTTGCCCATATTTACCGACTGTACAAGAAGCAGATCGTTTGTTGACGGAGACACCCATTGTCTGTCTCATATTTCCCGTAGTAGGCCTTAGGTCGTAATCACGTAAGACTTTATAGCCCATAACGAGCAGTAAAGAGATACAAATATTTTAGATTTCTATTCTTTTTTTTCACTGAGACATTTCGGTCATTTTGTTGCTGAGGCATTTTGGTCGTTTGTCTCACAGTTGTATTAAAACTCGTCGTAGCAGTGTTCATTAGCCTATATTTTCAAACATTCTGACCGAAATGACTTAATTTTATCGGCCATTAAAAAAAGTTTCGGTCTGTGACCAAAAAAAAAAACAGTTTCTATCTGTTCCTGCGCAATTGCTAACTGAGCAAGTTCTCCATTTTACAAAATTGAGCCGAGTGCGAAGCTTACATCCAGGTTTCACTGTTTGCATGCAACATTTTGCTTGTCCAGTCAAATAATTGGCCACTGGTAGAGATTTAGCTTACGGCGGAAATGTTTACCCCACTTTCCGATAGCCGTAGCTTTCGTCCAACGTCAACCTATCGCTTTCGCAGCTGAGGTAGTACATGTAGATTAGTTTACATCACACAGTAGCAAACCGCGCAATACACGAAGTACACGTGCAGTTCAAACTCAAAAGTTTCGCACTTATATTTCACCAAGATTAAGTAATAGAAGATAATATTCTACCACGGTAGGTAACACTGAAGACCTTCAGTCGATTCGTTTAAACTGCTCTTGGCAAATAAAGAAAACAGTTAAGCGAAATCAAACAAAGGTGACGTCACTAGGAGACAGAGAAACAACGCAAATAAACAAAATAAAAAAGTCACTTAACTCATCTTGTCAGCACTGCAGCGCATAATTCACTGCATGCAAATGGCGCGGCCCAATGCAGGTTTCGGTATCAATAGTAAACTTAACGATGTTTAAGCACCCAATTGCGCCTTGAAGAATGAAAACATTCAAGCATGATGAATCAATAGAGTGCGAACAAGCGTCTAAAGCAGTGGTTCCCAACCGTTTCAGTGTCATGAACCCTTTTGACGATTTGTTTGAAAGCTGTGGAAACCTTTAATAAAGCTAGTTAATATTGTTTCGTACAAGTGGTATCTACTAGAAAAGGCTATCATCCCCTTTGCATGGTAAAAATGATTGTTTCATGGAACTTACAGCGTAAAAAATTGACCTTGTTGCGTAACAACCGAAATGACTAACGAATAGAATCAAGTGTGAAAAACGTTGCTAAGGGCGGGATAATTGCAACATGTATAATTTTGATAAAGTGAATAAACATGTGGTGGTTAAACAGATCTTGTGTTGCACTGTAGCCTGCATTCTAGAGTTGCGCTCGATTCGTTGTCTTTAGCAAACTAGACCACCACGAATGCTGGTTTGGTATTTCGCTGTTTTGCTTTGATCTCATACATACAAAGTTCATGGACCCCTAAAAATCTGTCTGTGGACTCCTGGGGGTCCATGGACCCCCGGTTGGGAACCACTGGTCTAAAACGTTTTGTTATTTCGGATGGCACCTTACTGCAACTTGACCGCTATGAGTTGATCTCGGCAGAAACGCAATGGAGGGATGAACCAGAGGCGATTACGAGACTTCAAGCAAATAATCGTCACTGGCATTCGCACCGCAGCCAATTCCAACACCAATGCCACACAACAAAGAGTAGAAAATAAATCGCATATGCAAAAACATATGCCAAGAAAGCTTGAAAGTGTAAAATATTGCCTCGAAAGCCAACAAGTTCCTGCCAAAAAGTCGTTTGCACAATACGACCGGCACAGCATGAAGCGGCCTACGCAACGCAGGTTCGAGCGTCAAGCTCCTCCCTACGAGTAAAAACGCCAGTGTTGCGAAACATCGTAAGCCAAACAAATGGTTTGGCAAGTACTTCTTTCAAAAAACACCACAATGCACGGAAATGTCTGAAGGAAAAATCCTGCAATACTTTCCAGCACAAGAAGTTAGAAAAGGGTGAACTTGCTGCCCCCATCGATCACACAAGCACAGTGTTGCAAAACATGTCTGCTTTGATGAACGCACAGTCCATTGCGTACGTCATAACCGCCCTAGTCACGCAAAATTAATGGCCTGTTTTTGCTGATTTTTCCAGAAGTTGGGAAATATTGCGAAGGAAGCTCGGTGCCAAAGGAATGTGTGCAAGTAACAAATTTCGGTTGTAAACTCCTCAAATTATTTTAACGCTGCCTAAACGACTCGTACTAAACTATATTTCAGTTCGGAAACAGTGCAAAATATTGAACTTTTTATCAAGGCATTTGTATGAATATTTGTGTAACTCTCAATTCTGTATCATTTTTGTCAGCTAAAAATATTTCTTGTTAAGTCATTTTGATGAACGCAAGTACAAGATAGCGAAACTGGGCGGCGGTGGATCTGCTAGTACCCCGGCTGCAGGCGTCATGGATGACAACTCAATAATAGTGATGACACCAAAGAAACTTCTCAACGTAGTAAAGTAAGTGACCAAGCAGTCTACATTGCAATTATACATTTGATATGTTTGAGTCAGGCCGGAGCAGCCACAACCACCAAAACCCGAGCTTCCGTTTTGTATCATTTGGAAAGTTTACCGATGCTATTCACCTTTTGCTTTCTAGCCTTCGCTTTTTAGAGAAGCTTCGAATTCCAAACGATAGGTTGCGCGGAATGGAGAACGCGCTTTTTTTGGACTACAGTAAACTGTGAAATGGAATGCTTTTTATTTCGTCGATTACCATGGTAACAACTATTTCCTTAGCTCAAGACAGCTTTAGTTTTTAGTGCTTGCTGTTCTGAATGTAAACTAAATGACAAGTTCCGGTGCTATTTGATTTTTTTTTTCTGCTTGGCAAAATAATGTTGCTTAAGAACTGTTCATAGCCTTGCTTTTAAAACTCTTGAAGTTAACTTCAGTGAATACTTTTTTGCGCGATAGGTATTTATTATCTGCTGAGTTCCGGAAGAGATCATCTCCGCGTGTTTTTTGTTTTTAGCGAAGGCGACTTCGACTGGGGCAAGATCACTTTGCTTGTTTTCGACGAGTGCCACCATGCGGTAAAAAACGAACCATACAACGAAATCATGGAACACATTTTCGAACGACTGTTAGCGTGTGAGAGAGTTCCTCAGGTAGTTTGCGATGTTGCTCACCGTTTGGGTTTAATCATTTTTCTGAAGCAAGGCTATCCGAGTCTACATACTTTGGGCAGGTTTATTACGTATATTTGTAACCCCATGCAGGTGTACTGTACTTCAGATTCTTAGTCTTTCAACCCATGTTTTTCATTTGAACTGGATTGTTTTTGTCAAAAAAACACAGTTGTATGCTTCGCGCACCAAATGTATACGATGTTACTGCTGTAAACGGCATAGATTCTCTGTGATTCTCAGCATCTTAATCCTGCGAAACAGATCTATTTCGTAATTGAATCAAACACTAGTCTTTTAAAAAGGGTGGAACAGAAACGTTTTCAACCTTTAAGAAGCGGCATAACTACCCAGAGACGTACATACCCACTTCTGAAAACATTTTGATTAGTACAAGTATATGGCTTGTTCAAAGTGGCCGCAAAATTGATGGAAAAGTTTCACAAGTTTTATCTACAGGTGAAAGGCGTGATGTAGGTCTGTTAGTTGTGGCAAAGGTCTTTCTAGTCTCCTTTATGAACAGAAACGTATTGTGCAGGCATCTGTTGCTACACTGTGTTCTATTATATGATAATACAGGGTGACACAAAAAAACGGTCATCACCTAAAATCGAATAACTTCCAAAATTGTATTTAAATTGACACAAAACTTCAGCTATATTAGGCCAAGCCTGTGTAGCAGACATCTCCAATTTTTCAAGTCTGTACTACAAAAACTCTTTGTTTCACTAGCGCTCAAAAAATGTGCTCCAGATGAGCTCCCCGGCGCTGCAGGCACATTTGGATCGGGCGGCCAAAGTTCTCGATGACCCTCCCGCATTCCTTCCTTGGGATCGCTCTTATTGCTGCTGTGATTGCTGCCTTTAGGTCAGGGATAGTCTGGGGGTTGTTGCCATACACCCTGTCCTTAAGGTATCCCCACATATAAAAATATGGGGGTTCAAGTCCGGTGAATGTGGCGACCACTGCGGGTCACATCTGCGGCTGAAATCCAGACATTGTCAAGAAAGTCTGGCACACCGTCAATCTTGTCGCAAAACCACTGGCACATAATCACTCGCTTCCTCATGTCGTCAGGTGTAAGCTTTTGTTTAATCTGTATCCTGCAAGGATGCATGTGGAGATCTGCGATCAAAATTCTCTGCACGGGCTCCCTGTTGGTTCCAAGCTCCTGACTTCGCCGACGCACAGACTTGCTTGGGCTGTGGACAACAGAGTCTCTGACAGCAGCAACGTTGTGTGGTGTCCTTGATGATTTCGGTCGTCCAGCGTGTGATTGTCTGTTAGTGTCTTTACGATTGAGGTTATGCACAGTCCCATGGGTTCTGAACTTGTTGACCCATCTGTAGATCATTGAGTGGACAGGAAATTCACAACATTCGAACCGTTCTTTGAATTGCAATTGAGCTGCGTGGATAGACTTCTTCCGAAAATATGCCTCAACTATAAATATCTTTTGCTCAGTAGTCCATGGCATCTCGAAGGTCAAATTTGGTAGACTCTTAGAACATTAATTGTACTTAGTAAATCTGAAAAATAAAAAGAATTGATTAATTTTTCAAACGTTATTCAAGTTTAGGTGATGACCGTTTTTTTTGTCACCCTGTATATGATAATATTTATATATTTTCACAAATAGGAAGCTTTGTACTCACAATCAGCTACGGTATTGTCATGCTTTTGTTATTTTTTGACGCAAGAGAACCTTACAGTTCTGATAAAGCCCGAGTTAAACACTTGCCTAAAGGTTGGCGTTATTTGAGTTGACAGAACGTATATGGCAAAGGTATTTTTATCCGTTTGTTTGTTATATTGACTAAATCAGCTATGTCCAACCCGCGGCCCAGTCGAAGGTTCCGTACGGCCCAATTAAGGTTTTCGCTGTAGTAAAAGTATCCTACATAGTGACAACCTGTCCTTCCTAATAATCTTGAACTTGACATTTTTTATGCAAGTGGTCCTCAGTGTCTCTTTATCATTCCTGGACCATTGCAGTTAGGATCAGAACGTTTTCAGTACATTAGTTTAAGCTAAATTTAGTTTGCTAAGGTCAAAGCAAGCCATCCAATATGCGGCCCTTATTAATATGTCATTCATTGTGCGGCCCTGGTTAAGACAGTGACATAATTTTTGGCTCAGTAAGCCATTTGGGTTGGACATAGCTGGACTAAATAGTAGCTTCATCAAAAATTTGGTAACAACAGTTGTACGCCAACCTTTGTCGATCACAGTATCTGATCGTCAGTGTGATGTTTACAATGTGTTGCTTTGCTATTTTGCTTGCGAAACGATTGTTTATTAGGAGATTGGGTGATTCCTGAGGCAGCTGTTAGCGCTTTTGCAAGCTTTATTGAGGGCAATGAATAAGAAAATCTCTATACGAATAATGTAACTTCCAGCATGTCATGAACCATCTTTTTATCGCTGTTCTTTTTGCTACTCATGTTGTTTCGCAGCGTTTGCCACCAGGTTTCAAATCAAACAAACAGATGAATAAGCTCTTCTGGTAATTATATTTTATTATCAGCCAACGTTTCGCCCACCTATTCAAGTGGGCTTCTTCAGGGCAATGTTTTCAACCACAAAACATGTAACATACCAATAACAAGAAACAATGAGTAGTATGACATCTTTTTATCTTTGAAATTTTTTGTTATCGTCAGAGTTTGTGCTGATATAGTTGGTATTGTAGGCGTTCCTGTGTCACACCTGGTTTTACAATAATTCTGTCAAATGTTCTCTCGACCTGATTTGCGGTTGTTTGAGCATCACCGAGTGGTCTTCTTGACGCAGATTGTGGGTTTGACAGCGACCCCCGGATCTGGTCCAGCGAGCAATGTTGACAGCGCTGTTGATCACGTCATCCAGCTTCTTGCCAACCTGAATGTTATGACGCCGCCTGTGGAGGTTGCTGGCAGCGACATGCCCTTTTGTAAATACCTCGATTGTTTTTCTGCATTAGGGATGGTCGTGTTAAGCGAGAAAGTTTTTATAACCAGAAGATACAATTCTGAGAAGCTTTGATTTTGTCATTCATTTTTATTATTGAGCGCTTTTAACATTTGAAAAATGATACTAGGTTGACTTGCTGTGCACCTTAATCGACCAGTCAAGGGGCAACGACTCGATAACCTTGCGGTTTTTTCGGTGCCCTGGCGTTTTTGCAATTGCTATGGTTTCTTTCTCGTCTTTGAAATTCTTAACTT
>Ga0210059_1001703_pt1 | contig 33526 bp, 29 predicted proteins | sample Ectturendosymbi2_FD_188042 | JGI IMG/M metagenome (GOLD analysis project Ga0210059, IMG submission 188042) | Ecteinascidia turbinata endosymbiont from Florida, USA - Sample 2 (SPAdes) (version 2) | ecosystem: Host-associated > Tunicates > Ascidians > Unclassified | place: Key West, Florida... | reverse complement strand
TCTCCATTGGTTGACCGGTCCAACGTTTCGACGAGGTCCAAATTACATCTTCAACCAATGACAACTCGCCTTTCTTATCTCCTAAACCCTTTCTTATTGGCCACTGCTTTAACCAATGAGATCTCTTCTTCTCTGTATATAAACCAGTTCGGTAGTATCTCCACTTCATTCTGACGATATCCCCTGAAGAGTGTCAGACGAAAAGCTTTGGGATGAATCTCCTACTTCACGCCATCTTCAAGTTCTGTACCACCAAACGTCTTTTCAATGTATATTGTCCAGCTTAGTGAATAGCTTATTGAATGCTGATGTAATAAAAAAACAGAAGTTGCCGTTTTAGGGGCAAATTACGAAAACCACACACTATTTTAACTAATAAACATCTTTCGCAAGACCACCAAAGTGGAGCGGAATTCGAAAAAAGTTAAACCTGGGAAAAAGAAAAGGATTTTGGTGAAAAAGAAGAAACGCATTCGCGATGGAGTACCTGGGGAAAGTTATTCTAATGTGGTCGCAACGTCTGACGTAACAGCGACGGCAGCTGCTGATGGTGCGAGTGCGATGGTTGCGGGATCCCCTCCCAATCAATACTCAGTTGACGATCAATACGAAACTGAATCTGACGTCATGAGCGAGGTTGACTGGCTGCGTCAATGTTTCGTGTTTACAACTCTGACAGATTTTCGTCACCGCCATTGCTTCCATTATGTCGTCACATAAATCATTATCCAGGATTTGTTGAGTTGAGCGATGGGTCGGATGTGACCGTTACCATAACAACCGCTTTCAACAGATCCGAATGAAGTTGATCTTCAGTAATTTCTCGATCGTGTTGCATGCTTGGATCCAAGAAGCTTTTATATCCCATCATCTGTCAGCCTGCGACATTAGATGCTCTCTAAAGCACCAAACCACAAAGAGCGTTATCTGCATTTTCATCTTATCGCAAAGCTCATACCGTTTGTCTCATCACTTCACTACCCACTACCTGTATGTTTCAGTGCTCTTGCTTCTGTTCGTTAAGAACAGCTGGACATCTACTAATCTAGTCACGGACTTACATTGGTTTGGCACAATCAGCGTATCTTTTTGGTTTATGCGGCTGACTAAGAAATAGCATGTTTCAAGCAACTACAACTTTGTTCATGATATAGTTAATTATCATCTTTCAACTAAAAACTTTCATGTAGTTGTGTGAAGTCAATATCGTTCCTATGCGAGTGATTTTAATTTGAATGAACAAACCAAATGATGCGTTTTGAAAGGTTTTCACAATACCATCGATAAACTTTATTTAGTGCTTGTTTGCATTTTTAACAGGTAGAAACTGACTGATTCTCAAATTGAATATAATTTTGAACAGGTTAAACGTTTTGCATCTTGTAGATGTCAGAGATGATTGACGGGGAAGATCTGGAACATAAAACGTCATATTTGACACCTCAGATGATCCACGCTATCAAAATGTCGCAACTGCAAAGCCAGGTATCACCATCTGTCAGGTCTGCAACAAAGAGGACAAACCAAGCAATTGATCTAATCAAATATGGGCAAACAGTTTCTATTCTCTGCATGATTTTGGTTTAGTTTTAGATATTTTTCCTGAATAGATGTTTACCCATACTAAATTTCTGTCGAGTGCTCTCCTGGCATGTGTCTCATATTTAAAAATGTGAAAACGCTTAAATATAGTTCAAAGTTTTAAATACATCCACGTCAGTAATTTTGTTGAGTATGGAAAAGTTGCCTTTTGTGTGGAAAAGTTGCCTTTTCCACAGTGTGGAAAAGTTGCCTTTTCCAGTTCCACACTTCAGGAACATAAATTCCAACTCACCAAAGAATGCAACTCACATTTTTGTAACCAAAATGGAATAACTCTTCAACTGGACAGCTTGACGAGATGGAAAATTTACAAAACCTTTTAAGCAACATGTGGTCAGACGGTTCATCAAATATAAAAAATGTTGTTGTCCAATTGATGTGAAACTGGCCGCAACAAAAGTGTTTGCAAAGAAAACATAAAACTGCGTTTCACTCTTTGTTTGATCATAGAATATGACGCTTCAAAAAGTCTGCAGTCTGAAGAAAAAAGAACGAAAAAATGTAACAAATATTTAATCCTATGACCTGTGAGCATCTCGATATACTGTTTCGTTTTTGGTCTAGGAGCGTCTTTGCTGGGAAGGAAGGTCTGATGTTTTGTCATAAAACCTGCGTCGCCCACTTGGTTGTTGATAAACTGCGGCGCGCCTTCAGCACTTTTGCTTAAGTCCTGTGAGGTTCACAATTCTTGACTTGATCTTCACATTAGCGTTACTTTATTTAAGACATGTATAATTGCATTGTTATAAGTTGCAGTAATTGCACTAAACTTTAAAAAATTACAAAAGGTGGGTGTCTCCACTGCCCAAGCCCCATCATGAAGATCGTTTGTTGTTGACTGCACCGCTTTTTGTTTTGCACGAAATTGGATGAAACGCATTTCTGGTTGAAATAAAAGCTTGAATATCAGAGGGAGATGAAAAACTTGCAAGGAAAATACAATCTTGACGCTTGCCTGCCACAACTGCCGCAGATTGAAATGGCAAAGAAAGCGGGGCAACTCGCCAGTGTGGTAAGTCGTCTGCGACAACCAAAAAAGCATGCTTGCCTGGAGCCCTTTATTTGTTAAGGTCGCTCCAGTCGTGTTTTACTGCTGGTCGGCGATGTTCTTCACTAAATGTTTGTTGGAATCATTTTCTTGCTTACGTGTGTGGCGCCGATTGAATTTACAATCGTATCCAACTCATCTTTCTTTCACTGTGTTCATCTCGACGCTCTTACGTTTATTCAGCATTGCTCATGATTTTATTGTTGAAACCGTCTGTTTAGCTTGAAGTTTGCTTCAAATAAATTTAGATTATTTTTATATACTTTTTTCCGCTCTTGCTTTGTAAATTTTTACATGTTTTTTAATGAGATTTATAAATCAGTTTGAGAAATTCGAAGGTGGATCAGTTCTACTGACGTGTACAATACCTGCTTGTGTTGCTGTATCATCCACTTCTTTCATATGTCGAGTGTAAGTTGCATGTTATTTGAGAGGTGCTGATTACCGTGGTTCACATGTTTTCGAGCTTTCGTGTGCGTGGCTTATGAAATCATTCATGGCTTTATGCTGTGGCCATTGTTGCGACTTGCTTCATCATGAATGAACATCATTACATTTACTGCATACATGAATGCTCCTGGGATAACATGGAAGTCATGCATGCAAGTGGAGTGTCTGGTGAGTAACGCTGTTTTCGACTTTATAGTTTTATTACCGAGATAGTGCATGCTGCTGTTTTGTTACAATTGAAAATAGGCTGCCGGGTGTTGACGACCAGCTCGCCGGGAAGTAGAAGCTGAAATGCACGTGCGAAGTTGCTGGATCGTGGGAGCATCAAGATTGCCTGTGACAGTTATCACCGAGCAGTTAAATGGTTTAAGTTCATCGAAAAATGCTCCTCTCCGTAAAATTACAATGAAAAGTTCACAGCCATTTTTATGCTGAAGCATAACTGGACTCCAAACCATGAACGCTTGAATTACTTCCAGCCGGGTTCAACTTGCAGTGTTTTCTTTCTAGCGTTGAGTTAAAGTTTACAAATATTTCGTATATTAACTGGATAGTGGTTTTTCGCGACGATTCATAGACTAGCAAAGTAGTCAACTTTACTAAGTATCAACATGATTCGTTTGATTTTTCAGAATGACTATAAAAAAGACATGGGTGAAGTTTTGGGCCAGTTCAAGGGATATCAACAAATCCCTTTCACTGAAAGTCGTGAGTTTGAACTGGCGAACAAAGCATCCTTGCTATCCAATGTAAGTCGCTTCATGGTGTATGTGATCACTTCGGTAATAAGGCAGCAAAAACCAGTGCAAAAAGACTGAACTCTACACTTGGAAAAACATTTCACATGGGTCGCTGCTATGTTTTCAGATTATGTTGTTTCGGGCTCGCCAAAGCCTGGATTAAGGTTTGTTTCCGAGTGACCGTTCCGAATCGCTGCTCAAGACTTCCTCGTAGTGCTTTGATGTGCTGAGAACGAATGTGAGCATGAATACCGTCCCAAGAGAGTAGTTCTACTTCAAGCCCTCAGCGAAATGCCGGAACTGTATTAACCTCAAGAAATGTCGGAAAGGACTGATGGCTCGCGAGCGCCTTCATGCGACCAAATTTGGCCCGGTTGGAAAAAGTTTGGACACACCCAAAAGTTTGGACACACCCAAAAGTTTGGACGCCCCTAAAAAGTTTGGACACCCCTAAAAAGTTTGGACACCCCGAACGAAACGATTTAACTTTTTCCTGCAATGGCAATTTTATGACGTGATGCATGTAACAGAAAAAGCGCCTCATCCTCTCAAGTTGATTTTGTATTAATTTTGTTTGGCGAGCTGGCAAGAATAACAAAAGTTGATCTATGATGGTGGAAGATATTTCTGGTATTCACTCGGGCGAACTGCATAACTGTGGTGAAGATTCAGGAGGCTGTTCATAACATTTCAAGGTCCGCTGTTGGGTGAAATAGGTCGCCGACGTTTGGAATTCGCTGCATTGGATTTTTATTATTCAAACAAATCAATTAACGCTTTCACGAACTTGAACACCTTGAGTTCCACTTCGCGAAAGTAACTTCGTTGGTTGCTTTGTCAAAGAACCTGAACAGTTGATGAAGTTCAAGCAAAGTTGTGCTCCTCTTTGAAACTCTCCATAAATCAGAGAAAACGAATGCCATTCTTTCACTAATTAAATCGTTTGATTTTGTTGTACATCGATCTGGCATCTGATCCTGTTTCGCTTTTTGCAGAAAAAGTACAAACAAGACTGGGAGAATGATAAAGGATTGATGTCTTATCCAGTCATTCTAACTCCAGCCTACAATGTAGCTGTCGCCGCTCAAAGAAACACCAGTGGAGTAAGAATATTTTTTTCTTTTGATTCTATGTGCAGCAAACCACGAGAATTTACTTCATTCATACATTCATTCATTTTCACAACCTCTTTTCCTCTGGGGAGAGTCGCGGGGACAACAGCCGCAGAAGGACTCGAAACACCTCATGTAGGTGAGGATCGGAACAAAGATCGAATTGAGAACTGTCAGTATTGTGGTGTTTGAAAGCTCCCGTTGTGTGACCACAGAACGATAAAGGTCACACAGAACTGCAGTTGCTTTACCAATCCGTGTACCAATCTTGTTCCGCCTTCCCACCTGCTGCAGTGTATTGCTGCTTTCTTGCAACATACACTGATTGGGTTTCTGGCGAGACATAATAAATCAGTCTTTTTTGTGCTGATTTTCATTCCGGCTTGGTCGCACGCAGCAGAAAACCGATCGAACTTACGTCAAATGCATTCCAATGCCACATCGCTCCTCGCTCGTGTTTGCTTTTCTGCGATGACTGTGCGCAACCTCCCCATTGCTGACAATTTCGTGTAGTTGTTTACCAACGCTGGTTGGTAAACATATATTGTGACATGGCTTTTTCTGAAGCGACAAAATACAGCATTTTTATAAACTTTACAACGAATTTATGTCATTTATTAATTTTCCTACCCATTTTATTGGGGGGTCGTGGCGGCAGCAACACGAGGAGGACGGACTTGAAATACCTCACGGTTTTCAACAATCTGTCATAGTTCCGCAAGCTCCACACCAAGACGGTCCAAGCAAGGTCGGCGATGTAGTCACTCCACCTGGTCCTTGGTTGACCCCTATTCAGAGAATGCAAGCAGCACCAAATCGTCCGCAAAAAGCAAATGGTTGATCCTGTAGCTTGCAACAGTGATACACTCGTCAACTCCACTGTGACTGTCTATCCAATTCACACAGGCCAGTGATGGCCCTGCTCTATGTATGAGCCGCATATCGTCAAACCCAAATTACAAAGAACCGCAACATAAAAATCTAAAAACACGAATTTATTTGCAATATACACGCTACTGTAATATCATTATTCTTTTTGGAACGACATGCAAGAGTAATACTGTACGGCACGCTACCTACTACAGTAACATTTTACAATATTTCTACGCTTTGCAATAGAAATAAAAAATAAAAAACAAATATATAAATTTTCGGAAAACTCAAAGAGCCGCATGAAAAGGTTCGAAGAGCCGCAGTTTGGCCACCCCTGATATAGACTATGAAGACGGGTGACGACAGCACACGTTCTTATCGAATACCAACTTCCAGTGTGAACGGTTGTAATTCAACTCCGCTGGCACGGACACAAACGTCTGAGCAGAATCACAGTGACTTGACGGCCAGAATAGGTTATCATCCAGCTTTGGTTTAATTATTTCGCGACATCTCTTTTAAGGCATTTGACGCACTCTTTTCAAGGGTGGCTTGGGAGAGAGATGCCGCGGTAGTTATTGCATTCATTCCTGTGCCCCTTTTTGTGTGTGGGGATGATCACCCCAGTTTGCTAATCGATCAGTGATCTTCCAGAACACCAGGCCACTTGACACACACGAGTCTGCCAAAGAACTTCTTGATTCAAGGCTTTAAACATTTCAGGTCGGACTTCATCAAAACCTGCAGCCTTCAGTGTTTTGACAGCTAAGAAGGCTTCGGTTGTAGTGATGGCATTTCCCTCCTTCAAATCTACCTCATGCATTTCCAATGCTGTGAGAGTGTCTGGGTTCAAACGATCGTTGAGATCTCATCTCTTCATCTGCCAAGCATGTCCCTTCATTGATGAGTAAGATACAATTTTCGTCTTTGATGGATCTTGCCGCGACGCGCCGGATGGTTTGCCAGAACACTTTGTTGGCTTGCCAGTGATTGGAATCCAGTTTATGTCCGCGATTCTCATATGATTGAACTTTTGACGTTTTTACGGTGAGGTCTGCGGTCTTTCCCGCCTCAGCGCACCGCGAATGCAAAGAAGATTCGGCTTTGGTCTAAAGCTATGCCTTGCACACGACTAGGCCACCATTTTTCTTGAACAGCATCTTTCAACTCTAGAGTCCACCATGGGTTACTTTTTTGCTATTATTCGCCACACCGAGTCGTTTCCGTCCACATACTTGAAAATCAGGTGAAACTACAGCTGCTTTGAGCAGATGCCACTCCACCTTCGCGTCCATTGTGCATTCCGAGAGCTTTCGGAACATGGACGATACGATCTCTGGAAAGATCTTTGTCATATCGTTGTCCGCTAAGGCCCCCCAATGTATTCGGTAGGTGTAAGTGTATTTGTTACGATACAGCATAGCAATGCGGAAGCAAGCACTGCTAGCATGCATTGGTAATCAGGACGCCGAAAAATAACTAAAGCTGTCCAGTTGAGGCGTCCCATAACTTTGCTAAATCAAACACAGTCCACAATGCATGAACACATTATAAATGTCGCAACGCAAAAATACAGTGTACAAAGCACGCAATTGAAAAAAAGCAAACGAAAGTATTACAGTCCTAGAGAAGAAAGATGTATCCACAAAAAGGCATATAGCTAAAGATGGTTAAGTAAGAACAAACCTATTCATGATACGATAAGCGACAAGCCCTATATTGTTTGCAGAAGGTGACATGGTGCAAGGTTTCCCGACACTGTTCAATTTCTGTCCAGAGCGCAACCCCGCTAAAAGAAATACTTTTTCCCATAATTTGTAAAAAACTTTGTAAAAAATAATTTTGGTTGTCAACGAATCTGGTTTTATAAGAATGAACACTAGAAATCTTTTGTAAAAAATTGTCATAGATTTTGGGCAACGCACTGTGATGTAGTTTGTGGATAAAGTCTGCCAGCGCAAGTCGATAGATATCATTTATCTTCAACACTTCAGTCTTACGTTTCAATCTTTTGCCATAAATGTTAATTTCTGTTTCACAAGCTAATTTTCTGTTTCACAAGCTCTTAATTTCTGTTTCACAAGCTTAGCAACAATGATTGGGTTGAGGTATGTTTTACTTGGAGGTGAAAGCCTGTGGGAAATGCTAATATCACTTCTAGAAATATTAACTCCAAGTTGTTTTACAATTTCAACAATGTTGACGTCTGTGTTCTCATTGGGTTTTTGTGGAATTCCCTGAAATTCCAATCAACATCTTCTGCTATACTGTTCCAGATTATTCAATTTAATTGCGGTCTCTTCATTTCTCTTTTGCAATGCTGTAGTGATCTCTTGTAGATTGTAATTTTGGTTTTGTAAATCTCTATATGTCTTTTTACAGCTTGAAGTTCATTCTTCATCTCTTCAAATATACAGCTTAAGAATTCGTGATTTATATTTATTTCAAGTATCTCATTCATAATTACAGATAAGGTAGTATCAGTCTTCTGCTGAGATTTTTGGACATCATTCATCATTTTTTCCAGCTTTTCTGCCAGCGTCGCAACAGTCAGTGTTTTTGTTGTTTCAGATAGTTTAATCACGTAACACACACTTATTATCAAATCAAAAATTCTAAGGCACCTTTGATAAGTTGGATCATCAAAGCTTCTCCTAGTTCTGCACGTTTATGTAGGCCCTGCTGGTTTTTCTAAACGAACGTTCACAGACCACCAGGTGCTCATGAGTCGACAGTTCTGTATCCCATTTGCTACGAACTTCCAACTCTGATTGGAACAAGTCAGCTGGAACTACGCAGAGATCAATGAGTGACAGTTGACCAAAGAATCTCTGGACCAGGTGTACTTGTGCATACGAGACTCTGTCTTGGAAAAAAGTGCTCATGGTGCATAGTGTGTTGTTACAGCACAGTAGCAGCAGAAGCTTTCCGTTATTATTTTGTCCACATCACCATGTTGGCCAATCACACCCATCCATACACCAATTGGCTCCCAACGTGTACATTAAATTCTCCCAGAAGGATCGTGGTTTCGTTAGTTTTAACCCTTCGCAGGGCATCACTAATTTGTTCCATGAATTCCGGCTACAGCGCATTTGGGCTTGAACCGTATACTTGCATCAAACACAGCGAGCGGTCTAACAACTTTAACCTCAACACGCACACCCTTTCTCGTAGTGGGATCCATTCATCAACATTGCTTGCCAGTTTAGGGCTTACAAGTATGCCCAGTTCCCACTCCGGCCTGGGCAAACTTTGCTGGCTCAGTGCCTGAGTAGAAGAGTCTCCATCCACCGTCCATCTCAACAGTGTTAGAACCACCGCGCTTAGTCGAAGAGATACCAGCAACGTCCAGGGAACGTCGTTTGGCTTTCTCGACCAGTTCGTGTTCTTTTTCTGTGAGTGAAGTGATGTTCCAGTTTAAAATTACTAGCTTATGTCAAGATTTCCGTTTACGCGTGGCCGTCAAGTCTCCCAGAGTAGCGGCACTCTGCGCTGTCCTCATTGACCCCCAAATGCGCAGCAGGCGCAACGTGGGACTTCCGTTTGTGGTTAGCTGATGAGAGAGACTGTCGCCAGGTTTTCGAACAAGGCCCAACAGCCTAAATCTCTAAACATGGTCCTTGGTAACACACGTGACGACTGATGCGCGACAAGTTTGTTTAATTTTGTGCATTTCATGGTGGTAGTTATCCCAAATATGTCGTTGGACAAACCTTTCGCTCCATTTACAGAACAAACTTTGCGATATCAAGGGGTACCACAGGAAGGCGTTGCTGTGGGCACATTGTGTAGAAGCCTTGCATTTACTGCAAGCGCAGTCACGCGGCAATCGTCACAAAAGGAGAAGCTATGTATTGCGCTATCAATTGACGCGGTTTTGTTATTTTATGATTTTTAAAGTTAGAAGGTTTTTGTATATTGGAAAACCAGTCTTTTCCAAAGAATGTTGTGTATAAATTCCCATCCAATCCTGTTTGTGTGCTTCATAAGATTGAGATAGAGTGAAGGAGATATGCATTCACATGAATGTGCACGTTTTGTAGAAAACATGAACTAATATCGATTTGTGCGAAACACGCAGTGATTTGCAGAAAACCTGCTCTTGCTCAGCATTTGTCAGAAAACTGAATTCTCAAAGGAATTTTCTAAAAAACATGCTCAGAGTCGGTGCTCTCGTCAAATCATTAAATTTCATTTGAATAGATTAAATAAATCTCAGAGTAAAAACATTTGAACTTCAGAGAAACATTTTTTTACTATATTTACACATTCACAAATCCAAAAGGACTGATATAAAATAAAACCTAAAAATAAGCTACCTTCATCTGATGCATAGCAACATGATTTTGATGTGTACCTGATAAATTTTTGGCGATGTTTTGCTATATACTCATAAAACGAAGATGTACTGCACAGCGATTTTTGAAAAGATTCCCTGAAAGATGTTCCAGCTTTCACCTAAGAGCTGTAAATTTCCGTAATTATTTGGGCTGGGCTTTGACGGTACAACATCTTCGTAACTAGTTGAGCTGTTTCTGTTTGCGTTAAGTTTTCTAGAGCTTGCTTACGTAGGAATTTTTTTATTTTGTAATAATTTGCATTTCTTGTGTTTTTCCTCATGTCTGTCCTGGTTGTTATGCATTAATGACTAAAATGTTAACTTATGATGAAATTTACGAAGTTGTTTCAGTTGATTAAGTCCATGCTGATCAGGTGGAAGTTCATCTGTTTTTTGTGTTTAAGCAGGACGTTGACGGAACTGTTTTACTTCTTTACGTAATAAACAAAGCTGATAATATACAAACAAGTTTCGCTTTCATTTGCTTTTAGAAAACATACAAAAAAGGTTTGAAGAAATCATTAGCAAATGTTCACTTCGACCCTACCACGACAGATTTGTACAAAACCATACAAGAAAGCTGGAAATATGCGAACGACGTAAGTATACAGTACATTTATATGTTATGAAAAACTTTTTACTGACCATCCATAATTATTAGCGTTCTTTCAGCTTTCCACCTCGTTTCATCGTAAACCTTAAACATTCAGTGATTGATATTTTGAAACAAAGCTAATCATGTTGCAATAAAATCTTTATGTTGTGCCTTACGTGTGATAACTTGCCAATGAGGAGTTATCAGCAAAATTCTCTTTGGAGTCTCGATAGTTGAGATGAAACGGAGCGAGACAAACAACTAATACGAACTGATTTTGATGCAAAACGGAAAAGTCACTGTGTCAAAAGTACATTTTTGTTTGTAGAATTCTGCGTAGTATGATTAAAAATGCGGACAAAATTTTCTTTTATGGTCTTGGCCATGCCTACTGGTAACGCTGTGACAATATATGAAAACAATCAAGAACTTACAGAATTGATTTTAATGTAGAAACAATACCGTGCTGAGTATGAGAAAAACAAGTCCAAGTATACTCCACTTCCTTTCACCGCTCAGATGCATCATGCAAAAGACTTGCAGCACATGTTGAACTGGGTAAGACTGCAATGATTTTCGCGTAAGCTTACTTTCCTTAAGCAACATGCATCTGTACCTCATCTTTTCGTTCCAGAAAGCGTATACAGCCTATGCTCGAAAGCTCTGGGAGCACTATCACCTTGTGGTGCCCATTCCCGTTATCGCTAAAGCAGTTGAGGTAAATAAAACAATTTTGTTTTGTTCATTGGGCTGATAAACTTTTGTTCACTGGGCTGATAAACTTTTGTTCATTGGGCTGAACGTCAGTAACAGCAATGTGTATGCAAAAAACTAAGAGCAGCAAGCATGCAAAGCCTGGATGTATGAAGAAGCAAATTTTCGGTTTCTTTTTCCATACAGTGCTTTCTTCGAAGTAACACAGGCTATGAATTGTTTTATTCAGACAGCAAAAATGACGTCTGACAGATGGTACAAAGCCCAGTTTAAGAAAGAGTGCATCGGAAAGTCAGGACCGGCTGGCATTGCTTATTACCCAGACTTGCAACAAGCACGAAAGGCTGCTGGACTAGTTAACAAGGTAAAAATCGAGATTTTCTGTAGTTCACCATTGCTCTTAACCTTGTTTGCAGAAGCTTACATGAAGTATACTTTGTAATGAGATGTTGAGTAAAGTTTTTGTTTCAAAATTTTGAATACATCTTTATGGTTTTTCATTGTACGTTTTAAGTACGAATCTATCGAAAAACGTCCTTTCACAGCCAACAACCAGACACTGATGTTAATGAAACATTAATTTCGCCAACTGAGCAGGCACCGTCAGTTCTAATTCAAATAGAATCATTGTTTTTAAGCATTCTTGAACAGTTTTGCAGATACTCACAGCTGCTCCATTTATTACCAGTGGACGAGCCCCACGCTGTTCTCAGCTACAACTCCAAACTAATGACCTTCGTAATCCTTGAAGCATCTTGACATAAATTATGATTAGTCCCAGTACGTTTGCAACCTTTTTACACTGTTTTGAGTCCTTCAACTAAACAGTAAAGCTATGTGTCTAATAAACTTAAAGTTACAATTATCTTCAATAGCTGAACGCTTAGGCGCTTCCAAAGAAGGGAGAGCAAGCTAGAAACTTTTTCAAACAGTTTCCTTTAAAGTTTAAAGGTGTTTATAGTATAAACATTAGTTTTTATCAAAACTCATACTCTCGTACATTTCCAGAAAGTTTCATATTACATTTCCATGCGAAATTATTTTGCCAGCGCCTAAAATACCAACAGTTCGTGCTTTCAATCGAAAATGACGACCGCACCCATGAGTGTGTTTGCTGATAACAACATTGCTGATATCCATAATGTGCCGATTTCAAATAACCCTAAAATTACTAATTTCATCAACTGCTTATCTTATCTCCGGCAATTCTCCCTAGCATTCACGCCGGCCATACGGCAACAGCATCATCAGTTGAATTGAAGAAACAATGAATTTACCTCTCATAATGTTGTCACACAGAATGGAATGTAAACAAAATTGGTGATTCCACAATTGTTTTTAATTACTTATCCATAATTACTTCTTTCAACAGTTTGAGTTTTAAAGTAATTTGTTAATAAAAATGATCATTTTTGGCAGTGGGAATACAGAAAAGCAGCTGATAAAGCAAACCAAGTTTGCAACATTCCCGCCGATGCTCCCGAGTTCCTTTTGGCCAAAACAATGGCGGACCGCAGTGACGTGAGTTAAACACTTTGGGTTCAGCTGAAATACCAGCGAAGTGCAGCAACATAGCGCTCTTGTTGAGAAAGATTTACGTTGTATCTGGCGATTGAAAGTGAAAAGGTTGATCAGGTTGGCGTCGTTTGCTGCAAAGTTTTTACGAGACATAAGAACCGCTCATACGGCAACGCATAATGCTTGCTGGGACTGTGGATTTCTTTCACAAAAGTGGTCATACAAAAACCTGTGTTCGTTAAATATGTAATAGCCATCTACTTTACCAGATTTTCATTGTTGAATTGTAACATAAGCTATGTTAATTTTAAAGATAAAATACAAGCAGCAAAAAGCCAAAACAATCGCTGAGTGCCAAGGTTATCAAAATTTAGACCCCAAACACCATCCTGTTGTACAAAATGCGCTCAAAGCGGCGGAGCTTCAGTCACAGGTGAGTCATGTGTTTGTAGAAACGTCGATCTGCGAAATATGTTTGTTCAATTAAAAAATAACCAAAATTAACATATTTTGCGCTAAGGCCAGGCGATCGCTGATGTGTTCTTATTGATGATAAGTTACATATGTTAGTATTGATGATATGCTAGTGCTGGTGATATGTTAAATGTTTGATGCTTGTAATTTAAAACTTACGGGAAGTCGAAATTGTTGTTTTCTGCATAATTTCGGTTGGTTCAATGTATTTATGCGAAGAGACACGGAAAACTTGCGCAAGTTTCGTTTATCGCATCTGTCCAATGGATGAAGTCCAGTGACTGCAAAAACTCTTCTTAAAATCAATGATGACTTTGCTTTAAGCCGACTCTAAATATTTGTTTTAAGAAATACCATGTTCTTTCTGTTGTTGGAAAGACAAGCTGTTTGATCAGAATTTTTTGAATTGTTTCGTTGTGCTCCATAAAATTGGATTGTTTTGTCATGCGCGGTTGTTTTTTGGGCTATGATTATTATTTCTCTGTACAACCTGAGCTGTAAGCTCTGCAATTACAAGCGTACAACTCCAGCACGAAACATCTGTGTTAAGTATTTTGCACAACCAAAGCAAAGACTTACCGTAGCAATAGCATTAGTGGCTATCAGTGTTTGTGGCTTCATCATGGAAAGAATTTAAATAATAAAAGTTATTCCGTCAAATTGTTGGTGGTGCTCAGTTCATAACCACTGTGTGTAAACCTGTTGTGCTGACGTTTTATTGATCAAAGAAATGAAGGAAAACAACTTCAAACCCTTAGATGGGAACTACTATTGTTCTTCAACATCTCACAAGCTGGGTTTTCTTTCTGATGCTTAGTTTTCCGAAAGCATTGCGAGATAGGCTTCAATTTTGTGCGAATGCTTACATTACACAGAAAAACTACCGAGAAGACTGGGATCATGACAAGCAATTTGTCTATTATCCAGTCCACATCACTCCTGAATACGAAGCTCATGCTGATGTCAAGAAAGTGCAGAGTGATGTAAGTGTTTTGTACATTTTTTAATGTTTTTTTCCGAACCTCATTTCGGGATTCGAAACGCAGAGCACTTAAACAAGTTAACACTTTTTTAGGCACAATACAAACAAGAATTTGAAAAATCTAAAACTAAGAACAACTATGACGTCACTAATACTCCCAGATATGACGAAATCAAAGCAGTTGGTAACGTGGCATCAGAGGTCAGTTATTTTTGTTATTTAAGATGTGTAACTGAGACTCGGTGTTCAAACCAGTGAAACTTGATGTTGCGATTGAATTAGTATGAATTATTTTTTTATATCTTAATGTTTTCATAGTGAAATCTAGTAGTTGATGTACGGTGGAAGTGTCTTCAAGGAACATTTGAGTCATGTTGTAATTATATTCAGCTTTTGCTGACTTGAGTTTGTTGGAAGCAATATCGGTTATCGACGGCTGCAGCAAAGGCGCCAGTCCTGGTAGTGTAGCTACGATGCTTACTGATACTACTCAAAACATGTCATCAATTTTTTTCAAGTTTGTATCAGATTCCCATTGAAACGTGATAGTTAAGCATATTTAACATGTTCATACAGTTTTTCGTGAAAAACAATTCCTGCACCTTGAACATTGCCAAGAATCTTCCGCGAGAACTTGACGTTTTCCAGAATCAATCTGTCAGTTAATGGTCCATCGCATGCGGGATATATTTGCAGGTTAAATACAAGGAAGAGTACCTGAAGAATCAGGGCAACATGATCCAAGTCCCTGAAACGCCAGATATGATACGATCTAAGGAACTTCAACCTGTACTTAGCAAGAAAGCGTACACGGAAAAGTCTAAGCAAGATCAGAAAAACGTGAACATTGGTCCTGGTTAGTAACACCTATTAAAAGTTTTTCTCGCGTTTTTCTCTGATTTGCCAACAAAAACTACCGTTTCCCTAAGATCTGCAAGAAATCTCTCACGCATTGGAAAAGCAAAAGCAAGCGTCACAAAATGATTACAAGTTGGAATATACCCAGCAAATGGTCGGGAAAGCCCCTCATGACCCGTCGTCTGCTTATCCTGAACATGACCTTCACCGTAAAATGACTAGGCTTGCAAGCAAGGTAAAAAATAGTAATTTGTTTCCCTGGATGTGAGATACATTTTTCGTTCCTGGAGAACTTTGACGTATTGTCTTACTTACTTTTGCAGCCGGAATATGTGAAAGATTCAGAGAAATCACGTCATCAAAACACTTTTCCCGCTGACGCACCCGAGTTTGTCAGAGCCAAGCAAGCTGCGCTCATCGCTAGTGACGTGAGACGTTTTTTTATGACTTGTTCAACCAGGAAAGTAGAGGTTTTTGTTTGTAAGTAGACCTTTGGTTGGCAGTTGTTGAAACCAAACAAAGGGCTGCTCCGCCCAGGTTAGATCTAAATGGCAGGTTACTCCTTAACCAGAATTTTCGACTACTTTGCAACTCTTTAAAATCTTTTATCTCACTTTGAAGCAAAGTTTAGCTGAGATACAACCACGTACTAGGTTTCCATCCATATTTCTGTTCGACCAAATGTGTTTCCAAAATTAAAACAAAGTTTCTTTCAACGGCCATGAATTCTATCTATTTCCATAAGTACTACCAGGCATGTCTTGACCTTTGTAAGTGTTGCCTGAACATACTTGAAAAACACCCAAATATATTTGTTTAGGAAAGGGTTGTAAGATATGCGAGGCAGGAAAACTTGAGCGATGAGAATGAAATAAAGAAAAAGAATGTTTTCTTTTTTTTGGTTCACAATTTTAAAACCTTATGTTGTAGTTTTACGCTGAAACAATTCTCTTTGGGCGACCACGTGAACGTAGTGTTCAAAAGCTCTTCAACAAACATTGCCTCAGTCAAAAAAGTAATTTTCCGGTTTATTAGAAACAGTATTTTTGTTATCCACAGATTGAATACCAAAAGCAGAAACAGCAAACCGTTGCCAACTATAGGGGATACCAAACCATGGATGTTAAGGATCATCCAGTGATTCAGAGGGCTGAATCAGCTGCTCAGCTATCTTCTCAAGTACGTTTTTGCAAAAAGTGTGGTTTATTTTGCACAACTTTAATGAATTAATGCAAAGTCGGCTTATGTCAAAATTATATGCATCAGTAACTTTGTACGAGGGGTACATGTTGGTGCTGCATTTTTTCCTATTATTTTGGTGAATTTATATCTGAATTGAAAAAAATTGGTTCAAGATATTTTATCAAATAGATTACTTAAAAAAACTTTTCTGTTCATACCGATCTCCGTAAAATACCCGAGTTGATTACATTTTCTGGGTCAAAATTTGTCCAGAACGCTTTGAATTCTAAGGCATCGAGGGTGTCTTCGCGGTACAATCTATGAAGCTCACATAGCATGTACGGTACATAAACTCGATTTGGGCTGAAAAGGATGGTGGAGGTAACTCAAAAAAATAATATATTTGTGATGTAACAAATAGAACAGGTTTCAGTCCTCTGCGATCTGTTTTTCTGGCAAAATGCATGGCAATCGCACAACTACAAATAACGCAGTCACAAATTTGTGCATCTCGAACAGACTGAGATGCAAGACTGCAGCAATTCAGATTTTATTTACTGCTGTAATTTACTGTAAACGTTGATTAATGCTGAAAGTTGTGCAAAGTGCAAGTTGAAGAATGATTAAAAGCCGTTATTTGTTCGGAAGCTTGTCTTCGTATTGTATAGATGTTTGAAAAGCTAAGAATTTGTAACAATTTTTGGAACAGAAAGCATACAAAGAAGACTGGGATCATGAAAAGCAATTCGTGTATTATCCAGTCCACATCACTCCTGAGTATGAAGCTCACACTGACGTCAAGAAAGTGCAGAGTGACGTAAGTAACATTTTTATGTTTGTGTCACGCGATTATGAAGCTGAGTGCTGACAGTAAACAGTTTGACGTTTCTGGAAAAGTTAATCTACAATATTGTATTGCTTTTTCCTCGATGGATGTAGAACTCTCTGTAAAGGACTTGCTTTGTAAAGGAATCCAAGGTTCATCGCTGCTTGTTGACTATCTTCTCTAACGATTTGAGAAATTTATTATACGCACGTACAAAATGAACAAGAAAACTGACAAAATTTGTGAAACAACATCAACATGCTCAACAAGATTCCTTTTCATCAATATATGCTCATCGTAAAATCAGTGGGATTTTTTTTTCAAAAACCATGAGAAACAGAATGACTGCAGCTTCCCGCACTAAACAAAACGAATATAATTGTGATGGATTCATCAGCAAAATGCTGTCTAGCTTTCACTTTTTCATCTAAAATTCAGGTCAGTTCCTGTTTGTGTGGGAAGGACAAAACATCACTTGCATCTATTTGGCGACATCCAGCGCAAGGCATGTCTCCGCTTTGCAGCATTTTTGGAATGTCATTTCAGACTCTTTTGCTCACGTGCTGCTTCCCGCAGTGTCATGATGAAATTACCCGTATTTTTCTGTTCTTTTTGTGTCTAATTCTGTAAAGGAATGCCATGCACTGCAAACCAGAAAACCAAATTTCACAACATGGTGTGCAGAGGTTTAGGTACGCGTCTCTTGTTTTATAACATTGAAAGCATTCTGTACGTCGATTTTGCAGTAAAATATTAATTAATCATTGGCTCCTGCTGGAGAAAATGATCAAAACCGAACTTGTCCAATTAAATTTCGTTGGTAGAGACACAGGTTGGGAACACCAGGGGTGTAGTGGGGCGGGAACGCGTAGGAACGGCGTTCCCACACCTTCTTCATGTTTTGGTATAAAATTAGTTTGAAGCTGTTTTGAAATGGCTAGTTTTATGGGGGCGTTCCCACACCTTTTTGTTAGCACTACATCCATGGGAAAGCACAACTGCAGCTCCTTTAAATATTAGACTGCCCCCGCTTAAAACTCTTGGGGAAACCCGGTCCACAGAAGCCAACGTCGTCGCTGACGCAACACCGACATACATCGCATACACTGCCAAATTACGTTTAGAATTATATGCACGATTTAATATGTCTTTCTTTTTGAGGCAGCGATATATTTTAGATTTTGATCCCCTTCACATTCATTTCTCAGCAAAAGTTCTTGTTACAAGTACATAATCGTAGTCATGCCGCAATGTTCCTGTTTCCGGCTCCTGCTTCCATACTTGCGTGATCCTCAACGCCGATTTGATCCATCTCACTGATGTGTGTGCCTGGCTGGAATCATTCCTTTCGTGAATAAAACCCATTATGTTATCGTACACATGTTTTATATGAAGATCGTAAAGAGCTGTATTTTATTCAAACATCTTTGAAACGCCAATCCGCCGTTGCCCAGCCCAACCTTGTGTGAACCACGCACCCTCAAATTCATTTAGCTCTAATTCTAGTTGAACAGAAGAGCTGAGGTTAATTGCTCAGAACGTAAATTATGTACCCTGAAAACATCTGCATACTGAAGAGTTAAATGTTTTTCTTAAGGATCATCTTCATAAACATTACTTCAAGACCTCACTGATTTTTTGAGTGCAGCGACATATTACAACAGCAGTCACTTCTAGGATTTCAAAGGTTGTGCGAAAGTGGCCAAAAGTGGAGCTAAACGTAAAATTTAAGAAACCTTCCTCACAACTGTCAGGCAGATACTTGGCCTAACGCGCCATCACTCTATGAGACTGATCAGCCCTTTGAGAATATCTACTTGAAACATACGCATAAACAGGTTCATGTCCCAAATAATGTAAATCAAAAGGGATATTTTATGGTACATTATTAAGAATATTTATTTTTGTTGTCCAGTTAACCTTTCAATATTTGACTTTTCTCCCTTTTTGTATTTAATTTCTTCGTTTTTGTTGAACACAAATTTTGACAGAAAATTGATTAAAACCCTTTGCATATTTCCTAAAACGATAAAGAAGCATGAAAATTATATGCCCAATCAACAATCACAGACATGTTTTATCGCATTGGTGTATTGTCCAAGCGTTTCATCGAATTAATAAGATGTTTGTCGAAAAGTACTGTATTACGTCATTGCGTGTGCTCGGTTGTGATGAGTTCTTGTGTCAAAACTTCCACACTTCTACACTGACCCTTTTCTCATGGTGTTTTATTCATTGCACAAAATGCCATGAGATAAAATCAAAAGTTTATTTCTGAGCAATACCCAGAAAAACATTCTACCCGCAAAAACATCAATAACGTCGAAACAGAGCAAAACAAGTCGTTATTTTGAAGCGTCATTTGAACCAGCTGCAAAGTAGTGTTCACTCAAAACATATTGTCACAACTTTTCTTTCCTTATTTGCGTGTATGTTTATGGTTCTGATATACAAAACGCAACGTACCGTCTATACGTTTCAATATATTAAAGGCATCACTCCTTTAAAAAACTGGTCAATTTTATTTTCAGCAAAACTACAAAAAAGAGTTTGAACAGACAAAAGCAAAGAACGAATTCAAACCAACTGATACAGAGAGCTACAAGGAGATGAAACAAGTGGCTAATACGTGTTCTGATGTAAGTATTTTATTGCATTGAATCATTTCGTTGAGACTCTGCTTAAGCATTCATAGTTTATCGATTGCATTTTTACTTTTGGACAATTCTAAGGAATACAGTTTGATGTTTTATGAACAGGTCAAATACAAGAAAGCTTATGAAGCAAACAAAGGAAAAGGAGCAACTCCTGTTCCAGAAACTCCCGAGATGGCGCTAGCGAAACAACTCCATCCTGTTCAAAGCAATAAGTTGTACAGTGAAAAGTCAAAGAAAATGCTGAAAGATGTCAATGTTCCACCAGGTTGGTTGCTGAAGGTTTCAAATTCGTAAATTGTATTCGTAAACCGCCTGAAAATCCAAGATTGTGCCGACACATTTGAATGCTCTAAATTTCCTGTAAGCTTTCGAGGAATCAACCTAATGCGCTCTGCTTTTTTCACTTTGCTATAATTCAAACTTGCAAACATCTGTATTCCAGCAACTAGTCTCCTTGAAGGGGCTGAGTAGAATTCATTCGTAAATGTAGGAAATTGATTTCACGAAACATTGTGCTTTCTCAATCCTGTCATGAAATTGTCTTCCACAGATGGGCAAGATATAACACACGCTATCTCTTCCCAACAATTGGCTTCTCCTCATCCTTACACAAAGGAATACAAGGAGAGTATAAGAGGTCAAGGACCAACAGATCCTGCCGTTGCTTACCCTGAGCATGACCTGCACAAGAAAGCTACGAATCTTGCAAGTTCTGTAAGTTTTCGTGGAGGCGATTGCGTTGAAGCCATAAATGATTACGACAAATTATCCATATGTTTTCAGTGGGTACTTCTATCCATCCGTCTTCACTTGAGAAACGGCGATGAGAATCAAATTTTTTCAAACGTTGAAAATTATTCAACCCTTGATTTCATTTGAAGTATCGCTTTATGCCACGTCCTTTTCTGCACCATTTTTCAGGACTTCCGGATCAGAGACTATCCGGACGTTCCTTCGCACCTTGCGACAAACGAGAGCTATTTAGTAACAATTTAAAACACCCGGCCTAGAGTCGAATTCCACACCTACAAACTCAGACGCAAGCGGACGCACAAATCACTGGGCCAATGAGTGGTTGTTGTTGCGTGAAAGCTAACTAGAAGTGGCCTTAGAACGTTGAAACGATTCCCATAGTGTCCTCGCCTCTTTGAGTTCTAGTCATGGTTTCAACTCCTTCGCATATGTATCAGCTTTGCAGGAAGCTGTTATAAACAGAAGCATAATGTTTCTTTGTCTGCAGTATATCTCATTTTTTCCAGATTGACTACCCTAAAGAAGCAGCGAAGATGATGACTCAGTATAATCTTCCTTTTGATGCACCTGAGTTTGTTCGAGCGAAGGATGTTGCAAAGAATGCAAGTGACGTAAGTTGTTGCTTTATTTCGTGTAAAATACGTGGCAATGTTACTTGAGTACTGGAAAGCTATTGCCGTTAATCCATAAATCACATTGTTTTTCACTCCCCCATGATCAGAGAGGACATTCAGTGTTGTTGGTTACCAAGACTTTGCTTTGCTTATAGCGATTTCCTCAGTTTCTAAGCCGGCTCAGATTTTGTTATACGAACCATGCGCTTCTGTAAATGCAGTAACCGACTAATGTTCGATTCTCAATAAGGGCTTGGCTTGCTTCAATATTTATCATGACAAAAGTAGACCCTGCCTCTAGCAGCATTTGGATTTTCGAATTGCATGTTACTACTGATCCCTTTATCCCTTGAGTGTGCTACTTTGGAAGGGTAAGTCTCGTACAGGTGGCATCATGTACTGTGTTAGCAACTTTCGTTTTGACGCAATGCTAGTCAACATTGCAGCGGGTAAATGGAACTTTACCGGAAAAATTAACTTTTTGCTATTGATAGTTCTATTGTTTATTTTGAAGAGGGAGGATATGTGAAGGTTGTAGTCGTGAATTAGAGTTTCTCTCACATACTGAAGGTTTTCGCCTACAGCAAATCTGAAGTGAACTGTCGCAAAAGCTAAAAATTATAATACGTCACTGTTTCACTTCAGATTAGATATTGTGCATCACATGGATTTCCTCCAATAAAAATCCTTTGTCAAGTTTATGGATTTCGTTTTTTTTGCTTCAAGAATTCCCAAACCCTTGCATTACGTGTACTTTAGTGAAATTGCTTGTGATTGGATTTAAACCATGACGTTTCAAACTTTCAGCGAGAATATCAGAAGCAACGTAAAGAAACAATTGATAACTACAGAGGATTCCAAACAATGGACAGTTCTGATCACCCTGTTGTTCAAAGAGGAATCAAAGCTGCTGAACTTATATCGGATGTGAGTGATGAAAAATTTAATCCAGCAGTGCAAAGAAATGTATTTCGATTCAAAAGTTTTGCTTTTGTTACTATTATGCGTTTTGTTAGTGTTCATGTTTCAGCAGAAAGTAATGAGTATCGGTGCAGACAACATCACGGGTGTTGTTCAAAAACATAAATTTAGTTGGTGACATTAGCTCTCATTTTCAAATCGAATTTTCTTAGCCAGGAAAGCAAATTTATCAAACTTTTCAGCGTGTTTTTGAACCATTATCTTTGAAATACAATGTACTTTTTAAATATTTACGTAATTTCTTAAACATCGACTGTTTTTGCTATTTTTTGAACTTTTAATGGTGAAGAGGCAAATACTGACACATTTCCGTGCCATAATATAGATGTTTACCAAATGCAGAAAAACTACCGAGAAGACTGGGATTATGACAAGCAGTTGGTTTATTATCCAGTCCACATCACTCCTGAATATGAAGCTCATACTGACGTCAAGAAAGTCCAAAGTGACGTAGGTTAAATTGGAATTAGGTTTTGTGGCCATTTTTTCAAACCTGTGACGCGTATGAAGATGGTTGATCTAAAGAATCTGTACCGGTATTTGTTTTATTCGGAATAAGAGAGTATTAGCGGATTTTTATCTCACGACTAGAATCTTCACCTTGTTATGTTTTTCCTGCTTAGTTTTGATGACGCTGTGGGAAATAACCTGCTTGGAAATGATCTTTGCAATTTAAAACAGTTATTCTTTGTTATCCAACAACCATCCAATCTAAATACTGTAAAATGTGGTGTCCCTCAAGTTCCATGGTTGTCCCCGTGTTCTTTCTAATCTATGTCAATGATTTGCCAACAGCTTCTTTCGATAAAAAGCGTATATTATTATGAACAAGCAAAATAAATACACAAATTATGCAATCAGAAGCAGTCAGAAGAAAACTCAGAAGAGTATGAATGATTAAGTGTGTGAATATTTATTATCACACTCATCGCACTTGATAATTTGATGAAAGATATTCAACATTCCTTTGTTCAAATCTGTGAAGCAGCAGCACCATTCTGTACCAGTGTTTCTCAACCACTGTTCTGAGAGCCACATGCGGCTTCCAAGCACCCTTTGTGCGGCTATCAGCAGTCTTTCAACCAAATGTCTAATATTTTATGTAACAGGCTTCATTCTGCTATAAAACAAAACGTGTCAATTGACTTGTGCGGAATGTTGTTTAGTGCGCCTCTGACAAAGTCGTAAGTCTGGATTTGACTCCTTCAGTGAGAAGGTTGAGAACTACTGCTCTAAACAGTGGAATGCATTTCCAAAAGACTTAATCATTAGACCAGTGGTGTAGGAGACGGATATGCAGGGGATACAAGCGCACCCTCAAAAGTTTTGATTTGGTGAAAATCTAGGCAAAATATCTGAATATCCGGGCAAAAGCCAAGGAAATCTGGGCAAAATCTGTGAAAACATTCGCAAAATCTCTGAAAATCTGGGCAAAAATAGCGCCCAACGTGGTTTGATTTAAAAAAACGGCGCCCAACGTTTGCAGAATCATATGAAGACCTTTTTATGGAGGTCATCCCAAATAAGAAGGTCTGCTTGAGAAAATGTTCGCACAAAAAGTGGCCCAAAAGCTTTTCGGGCAAGTTTTGGGGAAATTCGGGCAAAAATCCTTCGCACCCGCAAACATTTGCCTGCTCCTACACTTATGCATTAGACCTTACTATACATTTATGAAATTATATGAGGAGCTATTCCTTCAGAAATAATTGTCATTGGTTGCCCATTACGTCGCCAATAGCTGTTCTGACTATGAATAGTTGGGCGCTTGCTGACTACTGCGTAGGTTAATATTATCTGTTGGTGATATATTCATTTCACGAACCAGTTACTTTGAAATATTATTGGGTCTTTGTGTCACGATCATATCTAAAGTATATGCAGTTATCTGTCTGTGTGGTTTCATGGTGGTCCGTTTTGTCAAGACACGAACGTTCAGTAAATACATGCCTTGCTTGTCTCAGAAAACCTACAAAAATGAGTTTGAACAGACAAAAGCAAAGAACGAGTTCAAACCAACCGATACAGAAAGCTACAAAGAAATGAAACAAGTTGCAAATATGTCTTCTGATGTAAGTATCTTGTTACATTGAATAGTTTGTTTGAGATACTATTTACATCCACAGTTTGTTGTGATTGCTTTTTTACACTTCAAACCATCGATTCTCAACGTGGAGCGCACCCCCCACTGTGGTCAAAGTTGATTTTAATTTGAGAATGATCTTTTAATGGGCGACTATTAAAAGCTTTGAGATTGCTGTAGGTTTTCGAGGAATCATCGGAATGAGCTCTGCTTTCATCTTTTTGCGATGATTCCAGCTTGTACATATTCATAGGCGTACGGGAAGGCATATTACTGGGGGGGGGCGGAAAAAATTTGCCCTGAAAATAACAATTTGCCCTAAAAATAAAAAATTTTCCCTGAAAGTAACATTTTTAGTTTAATCCGAATGGGACCTAATTCTTGTAAATCTGTTCTATAAAGTTGAATTCGTTATAATGGCCTCGTCTGTAGCGTCAATTCGTCTATAACGTTACATTTTGTTCGGTCCCGACGGCATCTTTCATATGCATTTCAATTCACTTATGACGTCATTTCGGCAATAACGTTCTTCATGCAATCCCCTAGAGGTGCCGTTATAGGCAATTGATGTTAAGATCAATGCTGCAACAGATAACTGAAGCGTTCTTAAAAAAGCACGAAAAACCTGGCATTAAAACTCTTGTTAATAAAAAAATCTATCATCTTAAAACCTTGCACCTCTACCCAGCGCAAACTCGAAAACGAATAAAAAAAGAGTTACCGAATTCTTATATCAAGCTGTTGACCCACCGACATCCGATTGTTTGATTTTTACAGAAAACGAGGACTTGGTCCAGATCACAAGTCATTATAACCAGTCACGACTTTGGTCCAGACACACTATCCCAAATTACACGGATCACCCCCAAGTGAACATACGCTGAATACACTGTACTTACAACTTTTTCACCGTTCAGGATTTTTGAGCAACTTGCGCATGCCTTGAAAATAGAGTTGGCCCTGAAAATTTTCAAGCCAGTGGAGGCTACCACCTCCCCTCCCCCCGCCTCGTACGCCTATGCACATATCTGCATTCAAGTAGTCAGTTTCCACACAAGTGAATAGTTTGAATCAATCAGCAAATATTTAATAGGAAATGGATGTCACGTAACAATACGCATCACCAGTCCTACAATCTGCAAACCACGCATACGGCTGAAACGCTGAAAGGCTAAAGCTAGAGAAGAGAAAGCTTACGGGCGATTTCTAGTAACCGGAAATTGTGTGCAGGATAAAGTCACAGAAATTCAGTAATAGTTAGACATCGTTGCTTCAGTCAGTTCAGAGAAAAGCAGTTTGTTATTTCATGAACAGGTAAAATACAAGGAAGCATATGAAGCAAACAAAGGAAAAGGAGCAACTCCTGTTCCAGAAACTCCCGAGATGGCGCTAGCGAAGCAACTCCATCCTGTTCAAAGCAATAAGTTGTACAGTGAAAAGTCAAAGAAAATGCTGAAAGATGTCAATGTTCCTCCAGGTATGATAGAAAAATGCTTTCAATTGTTCCAAACGTACTTTTGTTTCGAAACAAAAAAATTCTTGTCGGGTAAATGTTTATGAGAAATGTTATGTATTTAACTTTTGCGTAAAGCATTTTTTAAACGTCGGAGCTCGTGTGATCTCTGTTTGTGATAAGTGATTTTGTTCATGGACATCAGTTGGAATCGACCATTTCCACTCGAACGGAAATGTTCTTTTGTTTTGAACTGAATCCAAATCGCGCTTGAATATCTGAAGTGTAGATGAAGGTTTTATGAAAATAATGCAATAATCTGGTTCTTCTGCAACATCACGTGGTTTTCTGAACAATTCCTTCGTTCATTTTCACACACGCTCTTCCTCTGGAGAGAGCCGGGGGCAGCAGCCCCAGGAGGACTGGAAATGCATCACAGTTTTAAGTAATTTCAGATAATTCCCACACCAAGACTGCGACCAAACAAGTTCGGAGATGTAGTCACTCCACCTGGTCCTTCATCGACCTCTGGTCCACTTTCCCGTGGGTATAGCCAGCAGGAATTGACTCGCCAAACTTTCCTGGGATATTCTGGTCCAAGTGCGGTTCCAGGGGGTGTTGATTGGGGCAACCGCCCCCACTAAAACCTACGAAAGTAACTTTATTCATCATGATTTTGTACAATTCGGAAAAAACATTCGCGAAAAGACAATTTTCTTGTCCATTGTTTTGTCACGGCAGTGTTACGACGTATACTTCATCTCTCTTCCTCTAGCGAAGCCGTTATGAGACTTAACTACCAAATATTACTGAAATCTCCCTCCCTAACCTTACTGGCTGGATCCACCCCTGTCCTGGTCACGTGGCCGAACCAACGTAGCTGGAATTTCTCTATTCGCCAAACTAGCTTGACATTCAGGGGTTTACAAATTTCATAGTTGCGCATTTAGTCACGAAGTGTCACACCGTGTACGTTATGCAGGATAAGCAATTCAAAACAGAAGGATTTTGTTACGTAGAGCAAATGCGATGTAAAGAAACGCTGCAAAGATGAGACTCCTGGTCACATCGAAAACGCTGAAAACAACAATAAAACTGCCAGGCATCTACGAAAAATGCTGTGAACAAAACCAAGACTGCTATAGTAAAGCAAAAATGCTGAAATCAAGATTAAGACTACCAGTGAGAGGCAGTGCATAGATTACAGTACATGGATCATGTTGTTAACAAAATACTAAAATACCCATAACGGTGAAAAATTATGTATAGCTTGATAACTTGCAGCAGGGTCATAAGATTGTTTAAGACGTGCGTAAAATTACAACTGAGGGCAAGAGATAACCACTGAAATTCAAGTTCACGCAATGTATTAACAGTATGCCGATAATAAACACATGAAATTACGAATGAACGTGACAATCAAACATCAAACAGGCACATAGCACGACAATCTATGTATGAAAAAGATATAGAGTGAAAAAAATCATCTAGGTTGGTTTTGGGTTTCTGTTCATTGACAAAGTCCTCAGCAATTCACTGTGCTTAAATCAGAATCCAAGATATCCGGATTTTAAAGTCCATGAAATTACCTGGATGTGAGTTTCAATCTTTAACGACATCAGTAGTTTGGTGGCTAGATTTTGATGGATTGTGCTCATCAACACGAAATTTCAAATTTTCTGTGCTTTTGTCCAATATACGAATATGGCCGCACGAATGTCTATGTTTCTACTACATTGCATCATTCCATATGTGTTTGAAAATCCTTGTACTTAAAATGGTCTCCACTTGTACGTGGCCTATGGTAATTAAGCAAAAAACTAATTAAGCAATCTCTTTCAAGTATTTTCGTAAAAGGTTTCTTAATTCGATGTCTAGTTGCATTGAAGCTTAACACATATAAGGCATGGAGAAAAATATTTTCCGCGCAGCAGTTGTGCTTTCTTGACTGTTTCTGGAATAATACTTGTTGAAAAATACTTTAATTTGTTTATCTATATCTACCACTCCGGGTATTCATTTCTAAGAAAAAATACTTAATTTGTTGAAATTCCTTGTGTTGCAAATTGCATAGGCATGATGCAATAGACTTTGAATGGTGCTTTTTTTGCTGCACTGGAGACAAATTTTCCCTTCACTGCACTGCATTGTGTTGGTACTTTTTCTGTAGACATTTCTTTCTATTCCGGTGTCGTTTTTTGTCAATAAAACATCCAAATATGCCAACTGTCCACCTGTTTCTACTTGATATGAAAAACTGACGCTTGAATGAACTTAGTTTGAATTAGAGAACGTTGATCTATTTCACTCTTGAATCGAACTCGCAGAAAATAACATCAACATAACCAAATACTGTAGTGTGTGAGGGAAGCATCCAACCTGACTAACGCTGTCTACAAACCAATTCATAAATATGTCTACCATCAAATTTGCAATCGGTCAGCCCATTGCAACTCCATCTACCTATGGGTAATACTTTCCATTAAATTGTGTAGTAGTACAGTATTTCTGCAAATCCAATTGAGCATCTGTCAAAGTTCCATTAAATCATAATATTTAACATCTTTGTCAGTGATGATTTGGTCCACTATTAAAGTTACAGTAAAATCTACAGGAATGTGTATGAACAGACTTTTGGCAACAAACAAACGCATCGCTTGATTACGATTAAGTTCATCGCCAGCTGTAAATTCGACAAATCCAAATGTGTCTATTTATGTGGATTGCTAACAACGCAATTCACTTGGGGAATTCGACAGCCCTGAGGTGCATGCATTGGTATGTGAAACTGCCACAGAATTGTCCTCAGTGGAACACCGTTTTGTCAACTTTTGGAAGACCGTACAAGTCGGGAGTGACGATAGTAGTTGGTCGGATTTAACTATAAACACACTCGTCGAGAACAATGCTCTCTTTCAACCCATTTAAAACTTGAAAATTCATTAAATTTACCATTTTAAAGGACAACACGAAGTTTTCACCCAGGCAAAGTAATGCTAACCTCGTAAATTTAATGAAATTTCAAGGTTTTGAAGTATTTTCGAGAACATTCCTCTCTTTCAAACTTGAAATTTCATTAAATTCACCAGGTTAGCATTACTTTCCTGGGTGAAAAATACGTTTCGTCCTTTAAAATGTTACATATCGTTTTGATGCAAACCTTTTTGTCTGAAACCACAACACCATTTGACCGTTATCTGGATCACGTACATTAATGAAAGTATCTTGACTGCGAGAACTAGCTTTTTTTCGTAAGTACCATCTCATTTGCCTCCTTCACGGAAAAAGCTATATTCAAGTTACTATGTTGATCAATCAAGAGTCTCCTAAGTCAATTTCAATGACACTGCTGCAGAATTGGTCTATATTTTTGGAAAAACTTTTCAAGATTCGCTCGCATTTGCAGAAAATTTAATTTTACAGATAAGATGCCAAAGAATTTGTTAAGCAAGTTGTTTCCACAGTTGGATACATTTTTGCTAGACCTTATTTGATTATGATCAAGATCATCGCCAGAAATACATTTGAAAACCTCAAAAGTGTTCTTCACCGTGAAAAACCTTTTGCCCTGACATTTTTTACGCTGTCAGTTACTAATATCATGATTGCAACTGATTTCATTGTCATGTGTGTTTAAGTTAGTCACTGACTCGTTCATGGACCTTCCCTGCTTTGTCAATTATCTCAAAATGGGTTATCACAGAGAAATACGACATAACTTGACTACTAGTTGACATGTTTCGTCTGAAAATGAAATCTAATCATAAATCCAATCATCGCAAAGAACTTATGTTGTCGGAAGATACAGGTTGATTTATTTTTGTTTAAATACCAATGATGATGACGTGAAATCAAACTGTGTTTCACAGATGGGCAAGATATAACACACGCCATATCTTCCCAACAATTGGCTTCTCCTCATCCTTACACAAAGGAATACAAGGAGAGCATAAAAGGTCAAGGACCAACAGATCCTGCCGTTGCTTACCCTGAGCATGACCTGCACAAGAAAGCTACGAATCTCGCAAGTTCTGTAAGTTTTATGAGCAGAATGTTTCGCAAGGTCGCGCGTGAAATCAAATGAATTGATTGATTTCTATCATGGATAATCTTTGCTTTTCTCATGTTACACGTTTTCTATATGTTGGTTTCTAAAGCGCTGAAAAAATTTCAAACATTTTGGTCTTTTCTCAGAACACTGGTTGAGTCCTAAGTGTCCTCTGTGAATATTGTTTAAAATCTTGTAGAAGATTTTTGTTTAGAAATGACTGTGAAAAACAATTTTGAGTTGCTTTGGTTTATGAAGGCGTCCTTTTCGAAAGATAGGAAATCAAAACCTAAAAACGTGGACAAGAAGGCCTCGATATCATTAAAACTTCTGCCTGTGTGGGGAGCAAAGTGGTTAGTTTTCTCAGATAAAATAACGAAAAATCAACATATTCATACAAACTCATCTCTGACATTTTCGCAACACGGAAGAGCACAGATCGTTTGTAACGCTCCTGGTTGTTACCTCACAACACAATCTTTTATATCGAAATTCGTTTTATCGAAACGTAAAGGTCTCTTTCCGCATCCCAGACATGTCGTTTTTCAAAAGAGATCGCCATGAACTGTGCCATCAAGTCGTATTTCGAACCTCCTCATTACGCATGCGAACTGGAAGATCGGAGACACTCATCATCACTAAGTCGTACTGCTCCAAAACCACCTGGAATGATTCTGTTGATTTTGTAACAACTCAAATGCACAAGAAAATTACAATTTAACATAACGGAAAACTTATTTTAATTCTAATCTAAATATTATAAACGACAACATGTTCGAGTGCTTAGATACCGAAACGGATGTTTTTGAAAAAATCTTAATTACGTTTTAACTTTTGTGGCTTTGAAGCACGGATGACAACATATTCCCGTCAAAAAACCTCTGTTTCTTGTTTAAACACAAACCTCCGTCAAAAAACAAATTTCTCGCAATTATTTACATCAGGAGTGTCAAACTCGTTTCAGTTCAGGGGCCAATTCAGGCAAATTTAATCTCAAGCGGGCCGGACCAATGTAATCAATGTAAAACACCGTGGTTATAAGTAATGACAACTTCCAACTGTTTTCATAACTTGCAATAAGTTCAAGCTTATCTGAAAATGATTATTATCACATTTAAGGAGCAACCTTTACGAAACATCCAATATTTTTTCACCACTGAAACCTGCTGTGAGCACACCAAACATACAGGTATCCCATTCACTCCCGTAAAAAAGTAAGAAAAGGGCCAAATGTCTTGAAAACCTCTGCATATTCTTTGTCAACTTTTCTCTTCTTCGATAAAGACATTTTGAGTAACGAGGCTGTCACGGAATAGAGAATAAAGGCTTAACTGAGCAATTTAGGTAAAGGCAAAAGCCCAAGTCTGAGCATGGAGTAGTTCTACATACGTCCTTATTAAGCCACAATACAATTTCCTTCGCTCTTGCTGCAATTTCACGAAAAACTGCAAAGATGTTTTGCGCGTTTTCACTGCATACATATTTGAAACAGGAAGTTGCTTGAGTCGGTGGGTTCAGTTAACATTTCTGTGTGTTTTTTAACACAGAACTCCGGCGATGTCGATTTCGACATTTTAAAAAATCAATGCGCAATTTTCTGCAGTTGCTGCTTTGTTCCGGTTCTCAAATTTTACCCGGTCGAATAGATTTCAGTGCAGTTTATTTTTCGGTCAGTAATAGGAACAGAAGCTTTAAGTAACAAATTTTAGTTAGAGTTATACCTAGAACTTCGAAGGTTTCGAAATCGACATCGCTGGAGCTCAAGGCATATTGTTTTCCCGGATTTCTAGTGTTGAAGTTTATCAACAGTAGTTGAATTTTTGCATGTTCATACCTGTTTGAAAGTTCAAACCGGTGTGACCATGCAAAAGGAAATATGCAGAAAATTTTCACTTGAGAAAAACAACAAAATATGAACAATTGCGTTAAGGTTTCAATTGATTGAAATCTAGTCACCAATTATCGAATTATAACTGGATAAACTTCTCAAGCAAACAAAAAAGTTTTTGCTTTACAAAATCATGCCGCGGGCCGGATTCAACCTCGCAACGAGCCGCTTTTGGCCCGCGGGCCGTATGTTTGACACCCCTGATTTACGTGTTAGATATTGAGTGTTAAAGGATCAAGATAAAAATTTGATTTTGCCGATGATGGGAATGTTAGTCATTCATCAACACGTTCTCAGGCGGAGCAATATGTAGGAGAAATGTCTCACCTATAAAGTAGTTACCCAAAATTTACACTTATGCTGCTGCAAACCCTCCACGTATATTTTCCAGATTGACTACCCCAAAGAAGCAGCGAAGATGATGACTCAGTATAATCTTCCTGTTGATGCACCTGAGTTTGTTCGAGCGAAGGAAACTGCAAAGAATGCCAGTGACGTAAGTAACTTGCTTCTCATTCACCTGCTTGTGTCATTTGGATAGAAATTACCTACAACTTCCTGCCTGTGGAAATATTGATTTGCAGCAATGTATCAATGTGAAGATAGCCCTTGTTATCATTGTAGATATTCTAAATCGATTTTTAAGTTACTAAATTACTATTGATGGATAGATTTATTCTAAACGCTTCTCTTTAGAACATTAAGAGTCCCGGGTAGTTTACGTATTCAGGAGTTATATGCAACCACAATATTCGCGACTCTGTGAGTTTGATTTTCAGCGAGAATATCAGAAACAGCGTAAAGAAACTATTGATAACTTCAGAGGATTCCAAACAATGGACAGTTCTGATCATCCTGTTGTTCAAAGAGGAATCAAAGCTGCTGAACTCATATCAGATGTAAGTTGTAGATTTTGTCAGGAATTTGTTTAGTATTTTGGAATGAAATCGTAACTGTTTTCATCAATATCCTGTCGATTTTGTTTTTAAAATGCAAAATTCGAAAGTAACGTTCTCAATGCAGAAAAACTACAGAGAAGACTGGGATTATGACAAGCAGTTGGTTTATTATCCAGTCCACATCACTCCTGAATATGAAGCTCATGTTGACGTCAAGAAAGTTCAAAGTGACGTACGTTTAACGTAGCATTAATTTCTTTTGTTATGATTACGGAAAAAATTGCTGTTTCTATATAAGCTACGTTGTTATGTTAAATTCAACAGCGATGATTGTCCGCATGTTGTTCAGTGTTCTGCTCCAACAATTCAACTGTTTTGTTGTATGTTTTCAGTAAGACCAATTTTTTCTGAGGAGCTTGAACATAGAAACAAATAGTTTTATGCTTATATTTAACGAGGTCATGTGTTCTATTTTGTGATAATATTTTGAAACGTGCTGTCTACTTTTCACATGTAGCAAGATCCTTACAAATTTTCCTTTTGTTTGCAGATGTCCTACAAAAAAGAGTTTGAGCAGACAAAAGCAAAGAACGAATTCAAACCAACCGATACAGAGAGCTACAAAGAAATGAAACAAGTTGCGAATGCGTGCTCCGACGTAAGATATTTGATGTATAATGATTTAATTTTACTTGAATGTTACTGCTAGATCAGGGGTCTCCAAACTTTTTTGTTCGAGGGCCACATAAGCTGTTACTCAACAGTCCGAGGGCCACATAAGCTGTTACTCAACAGTCCGAGGGCCGGACATCTTACAAAATGTGATTGTTTCAGGAA
>Ga0210059_1001702_pt1 | contig 33531 bp, 15 predicted proteins | sample Ectturendosymbi2_FD_188042 | JGI IMG/M metagenome (GOLD analysis project Ga0210059, IMG submission 188042) | Ecteinascidia turbinata endosymbiont from Florida, USA - Sample 2 (SPAdes) (version 2) | ecosystem: Host-associated > Tunicates > Ascidians > Unclassified | place: Key West, Florida... | reverse complement strand
GGTGTAATTTCAGGAAGTCATGCATGCAGAGATTGCGGGTGGCATATAATTTTGATTGCAGAGCTCTATACAACTTGCCCTGGAGAGCGAGTGTTAGTAGCCACCAAGTTCAATGTAACATTCCTACCTTTGAGGCACTGCTACGTAAATACAAGTACCTGTTTCTCGAAAGATGCAGAAAATCTAACAACTTATGGTTACGTGCTTTGATGCAGTCAGATTGTTTGTACTCGTCACTATTCTTTCAATACTATAATCGCATTTTACTCTGTGATTGAGTGATCGAACTTTGCAGTGTCCGTTTGATCGATGGCGTGTCAAGCCACAACGCTTTCGCATTTTTACCTAGACTAGACCAAGTTAGTAATTAGCGCCCTACCCCGCAGTAGTGCTGTAACAAGTGTTACGTGTTAGCTAACAATAGTGTTAAGAATGTGTCTGTAACCCCATGGTTCTGTCCTCAATGCAGTTGCAAAAAGTGTCTGTAACCCTGTGATTTCGCCGGTTTCAATGTCTTGTACTACGTTCTGTATTGTCTGTTTTTATCAACCTGCGTTCTGCAGAGTGTGTGTGTTCATACTATGGACTTCTTGTCTGCTCACAAACAAATAAATTAAATTAAATTAAATTAATAACAGCACTGTCTCTCCACAAACCCTAGTAAAAATCATTATTTAAAATACCCAGTTTCTTCACACACCGTAGCAGACTATCTGTAAAATCGTGTTTAAAGCTAATTTCACTAACAATAAATCTGAGCAATAGTCAGGCGGAGTAGTCTATGGTGACTCATGAGTGTCACTCCTAAAAGAATTGTCTTGTTGCTAAAATATTTTTGTTATTGTAGAAAATTGTTTTTCAAGAACGAAACCTATTTTAACAACAAAATTTGTTTTTTGGGTGATGAGCCACCTGAGCTGATATTTTTACCGTCGTAGTCCAAATTGGTTGATTTGTCCAAGTTGGAGTACTATGGTGCTGTATAAGTAGCAGCAGCAGCAGGAATCATTCAAACTGATTTTAACACGGAACTACCTTGGTGCTTTGTCATTACAAAATGCCGCTGAACTACAGAACCTAGCTAATGGCTAATCAAAGAATGGTCTATTAATTTTCCCAACAGACAGGTCCTCTGTCTGCATGAGTAAAGAGGATAAATGTGGTAGGAAATTTTTTAAATATTTATTTCATAACTTTCGCCACTGACACGATTTTTAAAGGAAATGAATGCCGGTGCATTTAATGAACTTCAGGTGCATTCAAACCTTTTTGTTAAAACCTTTTCAAAAATACTTTTTCGAACTTTTTGAAGATCGGATGAAAATCAATTCGCAAATATTAGATGGAGCTGGTAGCGCATGAATGGGAAAAATTTGAAAAATATTAGCATGAAATTGGGACGCCAGTTAAACTTTGGTGTACGGAAATGGCTCCATAAAATCATCCCCAAAAGTTTGGTTTGCTTTTCCGTAAATACAACAACATGCTACCAATGACTGCTAAGCTGTGCGGAGCGGAAAATGGAGTAGATTTCGCCTATATCGCCACCTTGCGGGGATTCAGAAAAAGTGCTGTTATACGCGAATTCAAATGTAAGGAAATAACCATAAAGCATTCGAAAACCACGCGGTTTTGCACTGTTGCGATAAGTTATGTAACCATTTTTTGCCATCTGATATCATACACCATCAAATAAATGATCATGCAAAGGAATAAGCCGTTATAAGTATTCACTTGTTGGGGATGGCCATGTAACGTAATCCAAATCCGAGGTTGTTGTGTCAGAGTGAAAATTAACATCCTAGCAAAGATTCTGTTCTCCACATGTGCTGCATTTTGTAGCTGCAAGTTCTGTTAAAAAAGGAACAAAACACTTGTGGGGATAAAACGTGGTCCTGATATAAGCAAATTGCCAATATAAGCGAAGCCGACATGGACGGACGAAAATACAAATAAAACGTAGAATTTCTGCCGTGACCGAAGAAACTGTGACGAAATAGGCGAATTGCTGATATACGCGAAGCCGGCGTAGAAGAGTTCTACTGCAGTTCTTTCAATATTCCTCGTGCAAAAAAATGCAATCATCTCAGAGTAGGGTCTCCAAATCCGGCCCGCGAAGCCATTTCATCCGGTACTGCATAAAAGCATCCGGCATTTCATCCGGCACTACATAAAAGCATCCGGCATTTCATCCGGCACTGCATAAAAGCAATTTGAAAATTGGATAAACCATAACAAGGATTAAAATTGCGGCGCGTCATCGCTTTGGTTGCGTACTATAATTTTCAAGACGATAAGCGTAAAATTACCCATAAAAGTTGTCTGTAGAAAATGGAAGTGTACATTCTTGCAATTTGGCCAAAAGAAAATACCTTGAAGCTATCTCAACTTGGGACATCAAGAAATTTTTTCTTCGAGGAAATAGCCACCGGAAATAGCTGCAGAAACTTGGTTTAATTTTAATATTTATGTACCGACATGCTATCAGTTTTTGTTTTGCAAAGCTGATGAAAAAGTTTTTTTTTATTCCTGTTGCAACAGACTGCAGGCATCTAAAAATTTCTTACGCAAAGGAGAAAGTAAGTTTCATGAACAGAGCTTCGTTGGAAAGAAAAGCTATGCAACTTTAGCATCACGATCACCTTTGTGAACGCTGAGTTCTGAATCAATAAAACCAAAGTAATCAAAACTAATTCCACCAAAAATTCTGTTTGAAGCATCAAAATCAAAAAAAGTTTATTTCCAGAAAAAAACAATTCTTAATTTGCTTTAGGCCATGGGGGTGGGGAACCAATTTATTATCACGGGCCACGTGAATTGTGCATTATCGCTGCTGGTGTGCCGCAAAATCAATTAATTTTATCCTAAAATTCTACCTTTATCTGACTATGAGGAAAAGTGACTTTTCTGAGTTACTATCCAAGTATCTGCTTGTCATGGAGCTTTGATTTAAAGCGATGATGTACTCTAACTTGGGTAACGAAAATTCTGATGCGGGCCATATCAAATGTTCACGCGGGCCGCAGGTTTCCACCTCTGCTTTAGACGAAGGTAATGTTAGTATCGAACAGTTAATAACATCATATTTTGCTTGTGGTCCACTGCTTTTTGGTGTTGTACATTCGCATATATACAAAACATAGCAAAATCACAACCGACTTAACATGTATCAAAATTTCCGATATTATGCAACAGCTGACTGCTGTTAATTCACGAAAATTAGTCACGAAGATTCGTGGGTTTTATTTCCACTATTGGTAATCCCTTATTTAAACAATAATTTTCTTTCTCGCGGAATATCTTCTTTCTTTGGTTGAATTACGTCTAAACCTTGAGACAGTAGATTTCGTAGAAACGTTCCCTTTCCCGTTTTTAAGCTGTGTATAAACTTTTTCAAGACAAATTAAAACTCGGTGTCATGTTCTTCAGTCTAAAAATAGCATCAAGCAGTACTTGGTCATCACAAAACTCCACTTTGCGTCAGAAAGGTTTGCATGAATGGCTTGTTACCAGTCACTAATATGAATGACTTGTTACCAGTCACTAATATGAATGGCTTGTTACCAGTCACTAATATGAATGGCTTGTTACCAGTCACAAATGGCGTGTTACCAGTCACTAATAGGGCTTGTTTGTGTTTGTTGCTTGTGTTTGAACTGATGTTTATAAGTTTTTTCACATTTATTTCACATTGCTAATCTTTTACCTTTATATGTCTGATGCGTTATGTGTGAAGTATGCTACCTTCGCATAAAACTGATTAATTAGCCAAAAATGAGTTAAGCAAACTTTTTGCGGATTGTTGCTTACTAAGGAAACTAAGAAACTGTAATAGTCGGTTTATCTATTTTTAAAATCTGAAACATCCGCACGAATTTAGAAAATTTCAGTTCACAAAAAAAACAGCATCACCCCTTAGTGTTTTGTGCGAGTAGTGAAGCCTTGCAATATTCAAACTTTCAACTCAGTAAAGTACAGTATAACTAGCTATATAGGAAACATTAGCATGTGCCTAAATGCACAAATTTTCCAAACAAGGCACGGTTCGAAAGTTACCAAAACTTTGTAGAAAACTGTGCAGCTGCGTTGCTTTGGTAAATATTTGATAACCGACTATTGCAGTTATCAAATGTTTACCAAGAAGCTACACAATTTTACACTAAATTTTCCTAAAAACATTAGTGCATTTAGGCTCATATTAATCTTTTGGTAGTCGAAATGATCGCCCTATTTTGTTTTTGATCTCATCTTTTACTCAAATGAAATTTTATGAAAATTTTTTCACCAAACATTAGATGAATGATGGAAAATTATGTTCGTCCAATTGTGGTAGACGTTGAAACAGTTTTAGTGCCCTGTCCTTAATAGTTGATAATATGTTCCATCCAGGCACCTTCCTTGGGAATAACTGTTCCAACACGAACGTTGAGGCGCCTGGATAGAACATAGAGATGTGTTTTTCAGAAAAAATTCAACAAATGCAATTATTTTAACATTAAAAAATTTACTTATTCTTTGAGGTTGCAACACCAAGTAAAACCAAAGAATAATATAAACCTCTCTGCGGAATGGCGTTTAATTGAAACAAGCAGTTTCGAAAACACGGAAATATTTTTTAAAATGTTACAAGCAAAGCAAACCGATAGTAATGAAGTACTGGAGAAAAAGTAATCCCAATAATTTTCTGATGAGTTTCTTTCGCCAGTACTACATATTTTGTGCGTTTTCTACAAACTACTCTTCAACTGCAACCATATTTGTAAGGAAAAGATTTTTGCGGCGAGAATACAGCTTATGCACTTTGTCGGTTGTTTGCGTTAATAACATGATTCCTACAAACCTTGCAGACACCGTGCGACAAAGCTTTCGAAAGGGTAGGCACTTGATTACTGTTTACCATCATTAATTGATCACCAGTCAATGGCAGACATGATTGGTGTGGGCGATGAAGTCCTGACAGCAGCTGAACTAAAACATTGTCAAACATAGCAACAACAAGCTTTTTCGAATTTGCAATCGATGCGAAATGTCTTTGCAGTTTCCGCGCAGCTGTAATTAAATTTAAAGATTAAAAATGATAACAACTGACATCTTGCAAACGTTTCGATAACAACTGTTATCATCTTCTGTGCATAGCAATAGGATAACCTTGTAGAAAAAATACCAAAAGTACATTTATACTACGTACATGAAAATCCTGCTGGTTTCAATGAAAAAACAAAAATTTCCTCACAGAAATAAAATGATTTCATCCGGCGAAAATGTAAAACTTGTCATATCGATGTATTTTTTAGATTATGTAACAAAATCTAATAGCTTTGCAAGCAAAATCAGAAAAAATTGTAACAAATCCTACGTCTGAATAAACATTTTCAGGACTTCCGAAGAGATGTGTAAGGCAGCAGCATCGTGTGCAAATTATGAAATCTGAAGATATTTTGCCAGTTCCAGAGCAAAATTGGATTTATTCCATAGCACGTTTCTTCACAAAACCACTATAAGTGTTTGGCCCTAACTTTTGAAAGCTCTCTATTGTCCCAAACTGATACGTAATGCAATTCGCTTACACTGCAGAAGGCTGTGTCCCCTTATTGATGCCCCAGCCGCTGAAATTCATGCAAACGTATGATCGTGCTTTGCTTGTCTGGCACGGAAGTGTCCGTTTCACAGGATGTTGAGATTTGATGTTTCGACAGATTAGAACTAAAAACAACTCGCAATGAACTGAGCTAACGCTGCAGAGTTGAAATGTTTGGCAAGAAAATTTTATTCGTCTACATCAAAGGACATCACTATTGTTGCAGTCTAATCGCAAATTTGAAATTTTGATAGAGGTAAACGTGTTTTCAACAAGCCGTTTTACGGACTGGAAGTAGATGCAGAATAGAAAAATGACAAACACTTTTTAACGCGCACAACGAGATTAAAACGACAGAACACTTTAAATCTTCCTTGCGTAACCGTTTGGTTTCACAAAAATGCTGACTCGAGCAATGTAGAAATCCTACTGTAGTCCTGTGGACATCAAATATTAACTTTTTAACGATGTTCACAACAATCGGAGAAAAATCTAGAGTGAGCACAAAGCACTCAAGCAATGCAAAAGTTAGCAGGAACCGCTTAGAAACGTTTGCTACGATTGTCTTTGCTGCAAGCAGCACCAGATGTTTAGTTACAAATTCCTTATGTGAAGCCTTTTTCAGGATCGCCATTCTGACAAAATGTTCGATAGAGAGTTGGCCGCAGTTTTTTAATAAGTGCTGTTACTATGCTGTTAGCCTTTCATATGTAGGCTTACACAAATCTGAATTGCTTGTGATGTTTGTGTGTTTTGTATGCTACTGCACTTATGTTTTGATCTCTTCGTGCTGAATGTTGCTGTGTGAACAATTTGTCTTTTAGATAGAAAAATGTTCATTTCCATTTGCGTTTATACAGTTTAGCTAGCTCAACAAGCGATGTGGTGGTTACTTCCACTCCCGCCGCCATGGGGGGCTTTGGTGGGCTTAGCCCCCCAAAACAAAGCTCCAAGCCCCTCCAAATTGAAATATGAAATACTACAAATCAGTGGAGTTTATCATTTTCAGAATGTCAAAATCCCTGCACAAACGTAAAGCCCCCATTATTGAAAACTTCCTGGCGACGGTTCTTGTTACTTCCTGGTAACTTGTTGTTCTTCTAGAAATTTAGTTGCGTATATTTTGGCTGTTTCAGCGCGATGGTTTCAGTGCCATGGTGCACCTAGATTTAGTTACATTATATTTAAGACCTTGTTAATGACTCACTACACCTCCGGAACTAGAGTTGAAAATGTGGTTATTAATCTGCTACTTGAATGCGTGGTTGCCACAGTGAATGACATGAAAAGCACCTTTTTTAAGCCCAAGTGAACTCATGGCATGACCATGTCAAACAAAATTAGTGCAAGCACGTGCTGCGATCGGAAATCCCAGGTGGCAAGCGCGCAAGATCTGAAATTCTAAGAGATAAGGCATCGTATTTGAATTACAATTTCTTGGAAACTTTTGCAAACAGATCGTACCGCCGTTAACTGAGCACGATGATGTCATCGAGACACAAACCAAAAATTGCACGCGGAGTCAAATCGCCCACGCTACACCACTACAGGTTACCATGAACAAAGTGTGGGAGCCCCGTTCCCACGGATTCCCTACAACCCTGGATGCGGAGCATCATAGTATAGTTCAACTTAAACAAATTTAAAATGATGTGAAGCTGTGAATGCGTTCGGAGACCCACATTTTTGTGTTCATCTGCTGTAAATGTTTTAAGGGGCTAGAAAACTTATCTTATCCTGGCTTAAACTGTTCAGAGTTAAACGAAATCCACAAGGATTTTACTTAATGTTTATCTATACCACGATTAACCTTTATCCGCAGCGTAACTGTGAGTCTTACGTCAACGAACAATTGTGAGATTTCCATTAGCAAATCGACAAACGGCAGTTTGTGGTAACTTTTTGTAAGAGTGTAACACAAGTAGGGCGGGGCTAAATCCGTACAGGATAAAATACAGTACGCTCAAATACAAAACAAGAATTTTGGTGTTGTGTGATAAAGTAATACTTATACTTCTTAGCATTATTCTTTAGGCAACCTCGAACTTTGTTAACTTTGTGATGTACCGTACGATACTTTTTTCAAAAAAGATTTTTAAAATCATGTGTAGGACCTTAAACTGCTTTAATCGTTTAAGTTGCGCGTGCCCCACGTTTTTTGCTGAAATTTGCAACACCGTAACTCGCCAGCCAATTGAGCTAGACAGCTGTTAAAATCCTCTAAGGATTTGGGAAGTCTTGTAGTTTCACACATAACAATAAAGACATACTTTGGCAAGCAAGTTTTTAAACAATGTGACCAAAACAGCCACTTAAGACATAACCTATAAGCTAGCCTAGTGTTTTCTGTGTGATCGAAAAGTGTATTTTGTGGTGTTTCTAAAAGCTGCACCGTGTTTACGAGACGTTGTAGTGGTTCTCAACCTTTTCTCTACCACACGTCTCTTAAGTAATGTTGCTTTGTTTGAAGCCCTCTTGACTTTAAATAAGTTGTAAAAGCAAATATATTTACTGGTAAATTAATTGATCGAAATTTCCATGTTGTAGAGCGCGAAAGGGCTCGCACCCCTCTGGAAATTTATTGATCCCCCAGGTTAAACCACTGTTATACCACATTTTGAGGGAAGTGCGTCAAAACTAGCCTAGTGAAAGTCAATGTGAAGAGAATCATGTTTTTGAACAATCACATATGTTGATTTGCATTGCCAGAAGAATAAAATTTTAAGTTCGTTTGTGCAATTTTTGTGAGAAAGCAAAAGTATCCTAAGCTAGAAAGTAGTACAATGTTTCATTGAATTCTTTTCATGACAAACATTTTGGAAAAGGACTTTACAGTAACATCTGTATATCTTAATTTCTATTAAAATCAAACAAAATCATGTCTCTTTCTGCTGGTGCAGTTTATATAAAGAACGTTTTGAAAAGACAAGAGACGGCCATGCGTCTTTTTTATGTTTATGCCCGCAATGTTTGATGTTGAAATGATAGAACCAAGCGGCATCACTGATTCAGATAGAGTCAGGCAGTGCCGGAGTAGCAATAGTAGCAAATGTAGCAATTGCTACGGGCACCGCACTTTTGGGGGCCCCGCCGTTCCGTGTTAAATTTGTTCTTTATAATATGCAAAGGGCAATATTAGAATTTAGGGTCTCGAAGGAAACTCTCACAAAGGGGACCCTATATTTTAAACGTGCTACGTGCTATACCGAAACGTTCTTCGCTGAAAAAACTTACATTTTTTAGTTTGTCGTGAAAGTACATTTCACATTGTAAATTGTTTGAAGTCATTTAATTTTAAATTGTTCTTTGTCTACACATTAAAGGTGTTTAAGAGCCCCTTATGGCCATGGGTGGCGGAACCTTTTTCAAAAGTGGGGGGCGCAAGTGTACGTTGAAAAGAAATTATAGGATATTTTGTGGTTTGAATTGGCAACTGTGACGTCACAAGCATGGAAGTATGACGTCATTACGTATACAGCATATGAAGGTCTAAATTGCACTATTTTAGACAAAACTACACCACTATGAAAACGTATCGCTGAACGACCTGAAATTCTAATAGGCTGTTACAGGCGCGACCCAAGTCATCAGCGCCACTCGAGCTCATCATACGATTTATTCTGACTGAATAAAACCGTTCGACGCTTGCGTCACTGAAGTTTCCATTTGTTTTCGTTCAGGCTGGCTTTATTGTTGCCCTGTGACGTTATGTTATGTAATAATAAATGAGAAATTCTCATGATAACTTCTCCACTGTCGAGTAATGTACGTCACAGAGCAATGATAACGCCACAGTGGCGGTTCTAACGCGATGCCTGGGTGAGCCATGGCGCCTCCCAGATTTTTGGCTGACCCCTGCTTGACCCCCCAGTTTTTTGCTTGATTTCACGTTCAAGTTCGCTTGATTGACATATACAGCAGGTAACTTTCAGCCAGAAAAATTTTAAACGGTTTGAAGACTTTCTGGCGACGGTTCTGACGATATTCACAAGCCTATGTTGGGTTTGAATAGGGGTTAATCATAGCCAATCAATCTTCATTACAAAGGAAAATCACCATGCAGGAGAGATATTTGTGTTGGCCCCCCTGCTTTTTTCCTTGGCCCCGCAGTGCCCTCAATTTTTTCATTCCAGAATTGCCACTGTAACGTCAGTAAGTCATCCACTTACTAGGCTCATTCATATTAACCCGAGTTGTTGGACAATTTGTCGTTCGTTTGAAATTACTCTCGAAATGGGAACTGTCCATTGGATGGAACTTCAAATCCAATGTTCTATACAAATCCATTGCTTCAAAAAAGATTCAGTCCGCTACGAATTATTTTTCAAAAAATACTTAGCTGCATAGGACAGCTCGGACTCTAATGGATGAGCCCGAGTAAAGCACGAGCCAACGAAGTCGTGGGAACGCCTACTACGAACGATATTGTTTTATTTAGGTCACCTGCAAAATGGCCTGAGGCCAGACATGGAACGAAAATATATGAACAGTGACAAGGCCCAAAGAAAAGAGGCCGAGTTAACAACTTAATGAAGTGGGACCTTGGGTGGTGGAACAAAAATACAAAGCATGCTTGCTTGCGCTCTCCGATATAAATCGTAATCGAAAACTCGAGCTGAGTCCGTATGCCGGAGTAGCCACTGGGCTGTTAAAAACACCAAAAACACAGGTTAAAAAACAGGCAAAAATGACATAGCATTGATACCTGTCTTAAACACATTCAAAATCACAACTTTTCCTCATATTGAACACAAAAGTATCATGACCGCAGGCTAATTCTACAACTGCATTAGATACCGGAATGCAAAGACAAAACAAAGCATATGTAGCAACTAGCAAGTTGTCCGTAAGGATGCCAATTGCGTTGCCAATGCAGAAATAAAATATAGCTATTTAGCATTACCAATACAAATACACAATTGAAATTGATCTGTCAAATATTTCATTTTGCGTACAAGATTCAGTAAAATTTCACTATTGGGAATGGTGTTAAAACGCTTGAAATTTCCCCAATTTTTTAATGGTGTGGCACGAACGTTTCCTACACACAAGCATATGGATGTCGGAAGAGGGGCAGGAATTTGAAAATTTCAGTAAAAATGCTGTTTTCTTAATTTCGAGTGCCAAAAAACAACTTTCATCACTTTTAGCCCCCCGTAGAAAAACGTTTGGAAAAATCCACTAGTGGCTCCCCCTGGAAAAATTCCTTGCGACGCCCATGCACACAAGCATGTAAAATGACACCATTTTTGTGAAAAATTGTGTTGTGTTACACCATCTGGCAACACCGTTCAACAACACCAATGCGGCAAGCGATCCATAGCAGGGTGACAGACTGTACACGGTGTACTCTGCCAAACAATTACGAAATCCTGCCAAATTCACTGCCAAATTGCAAATAATATGTTAGAAATAATATCGACAAAATACTTCCAAATTCTGCAACGTTGTTTTCATTAAACGATTTACTTTATCACTGGGATTTTGCACCCAGATCTGTGGTTTTCAATAAATAAATTTCCAGGCGGCCGGCGGGCATAAGCCTTTACGCGCTTTACAACATGGAAAGTTTGAATAATAAATTTGCTAAGAAATACGTTTGTTTTCACAACTTCTTTAAATGTCAAGGGGTCTTGAAACAAAGGACTGTTACTTGAGGGGGAAGTTTTAGATAATGGGTTAAGAACCACTGTTCTAGATATATTAGTGATCAAATTTGTTGATGAGTCTATAACAGGGGTTCCCAACCGGGGGTAGCCTACTGTACATGTGCCTATCGGAAGTGTACATTTAAGGTTAACAATAGAAGGGAGGAATATACATATATATTGCTTATTTGGAAATATTTGTACATATATCAGTGGATATAATTTTCAAAAATCTTTATATGCTTGTTGTTAAATATATCTATGATTAGTCATGATAAAATATTTTCTCATAAGAAATTTTAGAGGTAGATGCTCATCTGTCGAAATTCTGAAGATGTACATGGTCAGACAAAGGTTGGGAACCCCTGATCTATAAGCTTTAATTGTTGTCTTGTTGCTGTGCTTGTGAGCTGTACACTGTACACTAATGTATTCCTTCTCGGCAATAAGATACGTATGTACATTTTTGTTAAAGTATGTGCACCCCATAATGTCCACCAGTTGCTATTTAGGACCAGATTTTTCGTATTGACAAGTTCAACATGCCTAATGGTAGTCACATGACCACAATATTTAACAGTTGTTCATTTGTTTAAGTGTATTTTAAACGTAGGGCCCCGCGCTGTTAACATGCTACAGGCCCCGGGCTACCTTATTCCGGCACTGGAGTCAGGCTGATGCATCTAATGGACGCCTGGACAGTATTCGTTGTGAAGAGCCCACCCATTAGATAAGAACGTTTTGGAAACAATACCAAAGTAATTGGCCCTTAGGTTCAGTGAGAACCCGAAATGCTGTTAGTGGTAGGTTACAAGGTTGGTACAAATTGCTGTGCACTGAATTATTGCTGCTGAAAATAAGTAATGCGTCAGTCAGGGCCGCAACCAACTGGTATTTTCGGAGGGAGGGGGCAAAATGATGTAACTTGCTGCTGCACCTAACAAATAAATACGTTTGTGAAAATTTTGGGGGGCCCAATTGCCCGATTGCCGCCCCTCTGGTTGCGCACCTGGCGTCAGCGACTATCGTTGGTTGCTTGTCTTTGACAAATCACATTGAAGACAACTGCAGAACAGAAATCTTTTGTTAGCTGCTAGTGCAAGACGTCTACCAGTGGTAAAACCTGAAAAATCGAATTGAAGACAACAACAGAATAGAAATCTTTTCCTAACTGCTAATTGCAAAATCGTCTTGTTCAAAATGTCTCATTGTTCGCGATATAAGGCCATTTTGACAACCATTGTTTTGTCACAGCAGTGTTGTGAAGCATATTGCATCATCATCTCTCTTACAGTAGGGAATGAGACTTAACTTATACCAAACTTTATCGAAACCGGCCTCGCTATCGTTACCTGCTGGATCCGTCCCTGCTTCAATGTGAATCGCTAATGTTTAACAATGTATTACATATGTTTTGATAGTTGTACATGGTAAAATGGTTGATAAGTTTGTGACTAACGTGTTGAGATCAGTGAACCAAAACTTGACTTGCTCAAACTGTGATATGTATGTAGCGACTTGTGTACCATGAGCAGTATGTTGACCAAACTCCCAACAAATTTTCCACGAGATGGTCATCGCCCCTCAGTAACTGAAACAAACCAGATTGTGAAGATGACAAAGATGAAATGGCCATATGGCGGCACTATTCAGCGTTCTATGGCTTCGTTAATAAGCCACCCATATCCTTGCAGCTTACACTGTTACTTTTGTAGAACAACCCAGTTTTCTCTCTCTGGATGCCTTTGAAGATTTGAATGAACTGAACAGACAAATTAATATTGAAAACATTATCCTAACCCGTGCAAAATAATTCTTGCAACCTTTTGCGCTGCTCATCAACTTGTTTTGACCTATTTCACCACCCAGTGGGCCAGCAATGTCATTAACTTCCGTCACAGAGTTCAGCATTTATTTTTAAAGACGCTTTCTAGAGTTAAAGTCATAACGGCGTGTTGCTGGGCATAAATTGATCTGTTGCGTTGCTCGGTACTGGCGTCAGATTAGTTTTGAAGTTCCGGTGAAAGCAAATACATGGGAAAGGCGTATTTTCCAGTTTTTTGCTTGTCACACCTTGTGTTCTGATTTATTCACTTCAGTCTTGAATTTGTTTGCTTTCTTTGCTCTTGCGTTAGACTTTCAGTGTTTTACCTGTAAGCATTGCTAACAGATTTTAGGACTGAAGATGCGTAGTGTTACTTGAAATCGCCCTCCTATGAAAAAAAATTGCCGATTGATTCACTCGTTTGTCACCTATGTGGAGACTGGTTACTTGAACCACGGCTTAAGTTACGGCGGTATTTGTCACATTTTCTCGCTCGTTGCTAACAGGCCGATTGTCAGCCGCTGGCCTACAAAATATGACTGAGAGCGGAAGTGCGGTGTCTTTAAAAGTGGGTAGTTACATAAGTTTGAGTGGTTATATTGCCTTAGTTCGCAAATCCAGCCGCTCTATTTAGAAAATAATTATTTTATCTTACCGGAGCATGCGCATCCGAGTTGTAAGTCGGGCCGGGTTTTTCGGGTCGGGCCGGGTTCAGGGTTAAGTTTGTCAAAAATATTTCTGGCCGATTTCGGGCCTGCATACAAAACCTTTTTATAACATTCAGATATTTTTTTTCTTTCGTGACGTACATTTTTGCGCTCACCAGGGTGACATCTGTGAATGAAGTGGTTGTGACTTTTCTTCAGCTTCTTCTATATGTAAACACAGCTGCTTTCCTTTGTTCTCTGCTGGTAGCTGTCCCACACTCCTTTTGAGAAGGCGACAGCTGTAAGGAAATTAGCACACGAAGGGTTGCTTCGAAAAGACTAATCACTTACGAGATTCTTGACTTGTTTTAAGAAACGATCGCCTACAAACCGACTTTTCATGCCTATAGAGCTGTCCTAGATAGTTTCTTTTATGCCTATAGCGCCATCGTGGTTAGTTTCTATTTTTCTTGAAAAACATTATATGGCGCAGAATTATCGTTGACCAACAAGCTAAGTTTGTTGTTGTTTAAGCTAATGTGTTGGTCAAGGTGGTTGCTATTTTGTGTATGGCAAAACCGCGCACCTGCAGCTATACCCGTCCATTACGTTTTTTGATATCCTGCAGTTGCGCATATCATGACTAACTCGGCAAATTTGGTTTTCGGGCCTAAACGGGGCTTCAAAAACAAATATCGGGCCGGGTTCGTGCTTCAAAATGAGGCCCGTTTTGAACTCTGATGTGCATGGTGGAGCCTGTGCTGTTTATCTCCAGAACGGTACCATACTGCACAGGACCCACGCTTGACATGTCTGGAAGTTTTAGTTGTTCAGTCGCATTAGAGCGGGAGTCCAGAGGGTCTAAGTTAGCTGGAAAAGTAACCAATTTCAAATTTCATAACGTCCTGTGGTATAGCTTCCTGTACAAGGAACTGATGGTTTGCCGTGTCACATCTGGTGGCTGTGGTCATGGTGCTTAACGATACCTCAAAAATTGAAATAGATCAGTTCGAAAGGTTGCCATTTGAAACCTGTTGAAATATGTCCAGTATAATCCCAGGAATAATAAATGACAAATGGCAGACATTTTAAGTGGTGGGACACCCCCACCAGGCACCCCCAAAATGGCCACCCGAAAATTCTAGATCATCTCCGAAGAAAACCAATTGAAACCTGTTGCAAAATGTCCAGAATAAGTCGACAAACCATGGTTGCTAGATGCTTGAGAGAAAACAACATTCCCCTACGACCGATTTTTTTTCCCAGACTCACCTACCTACGGGTTCGCTAAAAAATTATCCTCATTACTGCAACCACTTGCCGTATTTTCTGCCTAATAAGCGGAATTTCTGGACCTAATTTTTGGACCTGATTTTTGGGGGTCGGCTTATTGGGGGGATCATCAGCATTGTACCAAAAAAATATATAGACTTCAATCTCAGAAATTTATTAAAATCCATCAATTTAATCATCTTCATCGTCAGTTGAATCGAAGAATAGATTTAAATCATCGGCAGATACCTGGTCGTCGTACAAGTCATTTTCTGGTGTTATTAGCTGAGAAAGTACGATGAAGATGATTAAATTGATGGATTGTAATAAATTTCTGAGATTTTTAAACACGGCCTCGGCTTATTAGGCGGTAATATGAAAAAAAAACTCATTTTGAGAGCTAAAAATTGGCCTCGGCTTATTCGAAGATTCGGCGGAAAATACGGTATTCGAAAATCAAAACGTCACGTGGGAAATTGTTCAGACTTCGCATCATCTATTGCTCAAGAATTACTGCAAACTGATGCAGCAATGGTCTCATTTGATGTTGTATCTTTATTTACAAAGTTCCAATTCAATTGGCATTAATGCATAGCTGAGCAACATCTACAATCCAATCCCGAACAGAGTCAACGTACAATTTGTCAACTATCGACCTAAAGGACATGAATTTTGCTTAAAGTTCATTAAATCTTACTTCTCGTGGAATACACTACAAACAAATTTTTGGAACAGCGATGGATTCTCTCGTTTCATCGGTAGTTGCAAACCTAGTCATGGAAGAATGTCGAATGAGGCGCTTTGAAAACGTTTGCAGACCCTCCACGCAGATGCGAATTTTCATTTTTGGGGCCCTAGGCGCCACACTGTCTCTAGCATGCCGTGCCATGAAGACTGGTCATCTGCCACACTCAGTGCTCACCTGTACATCGAGTGGGAATGCACGGCATCTTGAATCGAGTCACCCATTCATGGGCGTCGGAGGGGGGCAGGGTCCTCGGCCCCCCTTGAAATTTTAAAATTCCAGCAAAAAGGCTGTTTTCTTAATTTCAAGGGGGAAAAAAACAATTTCACCACTTTTACCCCCCCTTAGAAAAATTTTGGAAAAGTCCCCTAGTGCCCCCCTGGAAAAAATCCTTCCGGCGCCGATGCACCCATTTCTACCCGCTGCGCAACAACACATCAGTTTATCTGACGACAATAACAGAAGTGTGGGGCTCTGGGCGGATCACTGATGGAGTGTGGAAAGGTTGGAGAGCATTATGAGATTCCGTACTTTCATCCCCGACCCAACCTCCTAGAATGGCCCTGCCAAGAACAGCATGTGTCCGGCTCAACAGCCTCCGCTCCGGCGTCGGACATTTCCGTTCCTGTTTGCACAAATGGGGTATTGCCGCTTCTGCAGATTGTGAGTGTGGCGCAGAAGACCAAACCGTTGATCATGTAGTCTTCCAATGTCCAATCCATCAACCTCCCCATGAATTGCACTGCAGGACGGTTCTGGATGATGAGACAATCGATTGGCTGCTCAAAATCTGCCCCGAGATCTAGTGAGCCCAAGCAGTGGACTGAAAGAACTGGCTCAAACGATGCTGATAAAGCAGCTTCTGCTTGCGTACTACAGAAATTCCCATCGAAACCAACCTTGCTGTGCAGTTTTTTATGTGTTGAATAAACTAACAATAAAAGCTTGAGGTTCTTTCATCCACAGCTTTTCCTCCCCAGTTCCTCCCTGGAACAAATTTCCGCCCAGAGATTAAAAATTCCACTAGAGAACCACTAGTTTAGAGTGTTCAACGTCAACTTTCTGACATGCCTATAGTTGTGGGCGTAAAAAACTGCGGCATGCACTTTATCGCTGTAATCAGTGCAGGGATTGATTTGCGCAAAGTTTATGTGTTGCAGAGATAGTCTTCTCGTAGTTTGTATTGCACAAAAGTAAGATTTGTTTAATGCTTATGACCGAAGTTTTAACATTGCACAGCTTCCTGTTCAGATAGCAAGGTGGAGTTAGCTGTGTAACGCGGTTGGTTGAACTTGTTTAGCAATAATTGCAATGCTAATGCCGACAGAGTAATCCATTGGTTAATTGCAGATGACATGCTCCGTCCACATTTACGTTCTTCTAGATTTGTTGATATTTATAGCTTATACGTGCGAGTGCGATACAAAATTTATGGTAGGTTAGTAATCTGAACTTCTGCCTTGCAGAAGAGGATTAAATTGGGGACTAGTTATTGGACTAATCAATACCAGAAAGTCTTAAACATGCGTATTTCGACCAATAACAAGGCCTGTGTGCAAGATTTTAAGCAAAGTTGACTCCAACTGATAGAAAGATAAAGGTTGTAAGCTTGCGCTGACGAAAGGGCGCGGTGCATAGTTTGACCGGCCTCAGATTTGTTTCTGCAGCAACAGTGTTGTCATAACTGTACGGAAAGTTCGAACCCGGTTTCTTGCAATTAATTAGTCGTTTACAGTTCATCACGACACCTCTAAGCAATCACCGTTAATTAAGTGGCCTTGCTTCAAACCTAAATCCATTCAATAAGATTGTTACACAATTTCTAATTGCAAGCTACGAGCTTGTTACGCGTATTTGTGGAAAATTAGTTCGGAGACTGCTGAATTGCAGTCTGCGTGAATAGGCTACAAGTATTTCGCAGTGAATGCAAAATTGTGTCAGTGCTATCCAGGGCCGGCCCTAGCAGATGCCAGATCCAGTGCAAGGCCGAAGCGCGTGGCACTTCTGAGCACGGAAGTAACGAGGTTAGATGGCGCCAGGGGCAAGAAGCAGAATTAGCGACCCATGTTCGAACGTGAGGTCTTTCGGAAGAGAATGTGCTATATTGAGGAAAGCACTTGTGACATTGTTGGGACTTTTCGGCGCCCTCCACAGTGATTCGGCGCCCTCATAGCGATTCGGCGCCCGGGGAATTGTAACCCCTTGACCCCCGTCGCTACGCCCTTGCTTCTAAGAAGTGTTTTTTTGACGTCTTCGTGCTTAGTCAGCCGTGCTACGACGCTTTTGTTGAAGATGTTTTAGCAAAATGACCTATATCAACATCAAAAAAGGCGGCTGATTATTGGATTGGATCTGAATGTACAATATATCACTAAATTTTTTTTGGAGGGGCGTGTGCATAGCTCATATGTCCCTAAGCTACGTTTATGAGTAGCAGCACGCTAATGTGATGGACATTAGACAGTATACCGCTAGTACTCATAATTAAGCTGAAATTTGTAAACGAAGACCTGCAACAGAGATACGAGCGGCGAATGCAAGTGCAAAGTTACGTCAATCAAACCGAACCGACAAACAAATTCAACTTATTGTACAATTGCTTCACTCTTGTTGAACGGTATTTTCATTCGAAAAACGACTGACTTGGAGAAAACTGCTAACATCATTTGATTGCCTTTCTCGTTTTCGCTCAAATGCGGACGGGTTCTTGCATAAAAGCAACGTCTGGTCGCACGATCAACTATCCGCGTAAAAACAGACTGACGCAATACACGTAAAAACAGACTTCACAATAGAGCAATCCATGCATCCGCCCAAAGTTTCTTAGAAGCTCAATTTTATAGTTGGTCTTAATGCATGGACTTGGCTATCCATATTTGAAATGCTGAGTGTGTTTGACTGGTTAGTCCCACAGGCAAACCAGCACCCTGGAAAAACAGATGGTACATTCAGTAAACATGCCTGGCAAATAGGGTAGTGTAAGATTGGTTTTGTGCTCTTTACAAAAGCAAAATGTGCTGCAACTTGTTTTAAGTGTGATAGCCATAACATGGCAGTCCTGACTCCTCAGAAAATGTGAGAAGTATTTTTATACAGCCCACAGTGCAACTCTTTTTTACTGTTTAATGAGTGAATGGTGTTGATGGTAAAATGATAACCAACCAGTATAAATTGTTGCAAAAAGAATACCTGCAGTGCAGTGGTGGATACACGGGGCGAGGGTGATCGAACCCCCTAAAATCTTCGAAATTAACTTTATTCACCATGATTTTGTACAATTGGGAAAACAACATATCAAAGCCAATGCCGATAAGTTTTTCGTCTTGTTCAAAAAGTCTCATTGTTCGCGATATATGGCCATTTTGCCATCCATTTTTTTGTCACAGCAGTGTTGTGATGCATACTTCCTCTCTCTTACAGTAAAGAAGCAGTTGTGAGACTTGACTACCACATCTTTTCGAAACCGACCTCCTTGAACGTTACTTGCTGGATCTGCCCCTGGAGCAATGTGAATCGTTAATGTTTAACAGTGTACTTCATATGTTTTGACAGTTGTACATGGTAAAATGGTTGATAAGTGTGTTGGTTATGCTTGTAACTCCTGGATATAACACGAAACATGAAAAAGTGCATGGATTTTTTCCTTTCAACAAACCTGATTTATTAGCAAAGTGGATCAAGTTTGTCAACCGATCTGACTGGAAGCCAACCGACATTTGAAAGATAAATTCATAAAATGTGGTAAAATAATGAAACAAAAATTGCAAATGCAACCAATTCCAAAAATTCATACAGAAAACTTTTGAAACGACCTTCAACATTACCTACTGATAGCTTGTCAAGAAAGGCTCCTAAGCATTAAATTTATCAGGGTGATCAAAAGGAAAGTTTTGAAGATGGGCATTTGATGAAGTCATTTCAGCTGCTTGAACTCACCATGTGGTTACTTGCGCAAGAAAACAAATACATGGATAGTATTTTACAATAGCCTATTGTGTGTAATAAAAAGACTGGTTTTCCGTTAGTGCAAGAAACCATGGAAGTTGATGAACATTTGCAAGTGCAACTTCAGTTTTTCAGTTACCCAGTTCTATTTCCATTATGGTTTGCTGATGGTAGAAATGCAGAAATAACGTGATGCAACATGTTAGAAAATTTCGTTCATACTTTAAGAATTATGTGACTAAGCATGTAGGCAAAACAAGCTATTGTGGTTTTGGCTCTGTTGTTGGTAAACTGACTTGTTCGGCAAAGAAGTTTTACGAACATTGCAGCATGAAATATTCTAGCTGTTTCAAATATTGTGAAGCTAAACGATTTGTAATTTTGTGCTGACATTGTGGTATATTTTAAAACAAATTTGGGCACATTGATAGCAAAAATTTTGCACTTTTGCACAGGGATGTATTGCATTTTGCTTGCTAAAGATCGCGAAAGTGTCCGTATTTAACTTAGAAACTGAGCAGTGTGATTTGTTAGGTATAGTTTAATTAGTTTTATATAGTGTGGTCAAGATTTTCCGGAATCCTTACATACTTCAGGCATGGGCGCAATTTTGTTGTAAAATGTGTGGGGGACAGTTTAGTGTGAAACCAATGAAGTCATCGGGTCGAACAGATTTCCAATCTTGTTTATAGAGGTGTTTTAAAAGCAAGACTAATCACGCTAATACATAAATTTGGTTTTATCCGAGCAGTCAGTTGGAGTGCACAAAATGCTGGATCGCATTGGTCGCACGTGCATATCACTCTTATTGTAGAAAGCATCAGTTTTCATACATTTTATAAGAGGTGTGGTTTACAGCGCGATTTGAAGTCTTTATCATGTTGCTTAACGTTGCAAAGACGATAAATATTTTTCTTGCACATTTACGCTCTTTGTGAAAGCTGCAAATATTTTCAAAGCTACTGCGCATCATGCCTGCAATCCCACCCCTACCAAAACCTCCAATGATATCCTCTTACCAGGTGGTGGATGCATCCTTTCAATCTCCCCTTGTTGGCCTTTGCATACATACCCATCTAGTCTACAGTGTAATTTCTGCATACCTGATCGTTTGGTGACTGTTGCCTTGTGACTTTTTTATGTGATGCAACTTAGCTCAGTCTTTCCACAGTCAATTTTTCAGGTTGAACATCAGATTTTAATGGATGAAATTAATGTTAAAAGTTCAATTCTAAGAGTTCCACTTGCTTAACGACACGAAAATAAATTTGAGATTAAACAGAAATAAAAACGCACAACGGTGAATTGGTAAAAATGTACAAGTTTCACCTGATTAACACGAAAAGAATGTCCAGCAAAACTACGTGTGATCAGGTATTAAGTTTTTGGGGGAAAACATTTTTACGGGGCAAGATTTTAGTTTTTACTATATGTTTAAAACAAATTTTTCTGGGCACAATAAAATTGGGGAGCACTGCCCCGAATGCCCCCCTTGGATACGGGCCTGCCTGTAAAGCAAAAGTTCCGCACTTGGATGAAAATATTTCTGCATTACGTTTTTGGTTAAATTCAAGTAAATCAAATGACTTACGAACCGATGCATTCAGCACAAGCACAAAGTGTAAGAGTCACAAAAAAATATATTTTTTTTTGTTGGTCACCATTGTCGCGACATTACAAGAAGTGAGGATAAATGTATATTTTATCTTTGATTCCTAGTCAAGTCCTTATGATTTGAGCTATAGGTCAATATATAGCTAGGAAACTAGTTCTCCAACGTTTTGATTGAAATCCTATTTACTAATGGTTGAAGACAGGCTTTTGCAAAACTGCCCATCACAAAACTAAGTCTCCACAATAGTGCTGCTTTTGTCTTCAGCAAAAGCTTCGCAGATATTTGCCTGAAAATGTAACTTTCGAACATTATCTGCACTTAGGTTTACCAGACGTCCTGTTTTAACCAGGACAGATCCGATTGAAAGGCTTTGTCCCTTGTCCCGCTTGGTCAAACAAAAAGTCCAGGCTAGGCATTCAGTCAGGCAGCATAGTCCTACACACACATGCTATGATTAGTCTGTTTATAATCAACTTGCTGAAGAATGATGAGTGATCTTGTTGCGTTGTTTTACATGTAAAGTTAATTGATACGTCATTGTAGTGGGTAACTGGTCCAGTAATGGGTTGATTGTTAGCGCATTGGCTAGTTCAGTAAAGTTGGCTAGTAGGAGGGGGTTTTCTTTTTGCAATTATAGGTCATTGAAAGGATTTATTCCGTACCGGAACTTGTTTGATTTCCTTCTAAGGCTTATTCTGAAGCGTCCCGGTTTTCAATCACAAAAATATGGTATGCCTATATACACTAGCATCATTAAATTTTACGCCGTCTGTTTCTGAATACGTGACAACCAACGTTGCAGCAAAACCAGATACATTCTACGCGAACCAAATCCATGCTATACTCTGGTCTTTCACATGTGCAGCTGTAAAACTATCACTGTTTCAAGAAAATAACCTTTCTAGCAGTATACTACAGAGGGTAAAATGTCGGACAGAATCAGTAAACCATCTTTCGCGGTCTCTAGAAACTTGAAAAATGCTAAATATCATTTTATTGAAGCAAAAATTGATGAACTAACAGAATCCAGTGGTACCACACTAAACTCTGTTTCAACGTCAACTTGGCTATGTGTAACACCTAACATGAAAAGCACTTCACGCAAAACGTGGCAAACGTCACTTTTATTTTTGGAGCTTCTCCAAATACAAAACCTGAAGACAAAAAGTGGCGGACGTGGCATATTATATCCCACCCACCTGAAAAAGTGGGAGGGGACACCTCCCCGTGTCCTCCACCAAATTGCGCCCATGACTTCAGCTATGGATTATTTTTCAGACTATGCATGATTAATAAACAAAAACACGGCAAAGATTTTCAAAAAGTCCCATAAACTGCTAGTGCCATTAAAATTAGTGTTGCAGTCATGAACTAAAGGTACGTGATCGAGGTTACTTGCATTTAGAAAGAAACCAAATCGGCCTGTTAGCGATCGCCTGCGAAATGTGATATACCCGGCGGTATCTTAAGTAGGCCGTGCTTGAACCATCAACTATTTCTAGCCTGCAGGTTTGAAGTATCCCTGTCAATTAGGTGAATTCCAAATATTCCAGGCTTGTTGACTAAAAACAGCACGTTTTAGGTGTTACACCGGGTAATATTCTTTCGTACCTGCAAATCAACAGGGTATTTACAAAAAGATCGATTTTATTTTGACAAGTGTTAAGCAAGCGGTAATACAAAATTGTCACTTCTATAACTGAAGATGTTGTAGAAATGATGATGTTATTACTTGCATGCTTTATTCTTCAAGTGTTGGGCGCTGTATAAAATATTACAGTTTTGGTCGAGTGTACAATTTGTTACCTTGTTTATGCTTCCATGTATAAATAGTTGCGAAAGCTGACTCTGCGTTCAAAACCACATTTTGCCTAAGTTCAGCAGTTTACTGCGCAGTTCCCAAACGTTTAGAATTCGAACGTGGACTACCATCAACGTTCACAAAAAAATTATAGTGAAACTGGATCTTTGTTTTCTAAATTATTTTTAATTTGGTCTAAGCTTGTTTTCAAAACAGTCATATGCTTTGGAAGAACACAGCCTTGTTTTCAAAAAGAATTTCTATGCTTGGCATAACACATGCTTGGCTTCAAAATAATATTTAAATTTGGTGTAAAAGAAGCAGCTTACAGTACTGAAGTTGTTCAGATGCAATCGAACATCTGCACAACTGTCAAACAGTGATCATAAACTTACAGTAGGTTTCAGCAAAAAGCTGCTTCCACAAAAGTAAAAAGTCGAAATTACCGGTGTTCCCCTCAAATTCACTTGCACATGAAAAAACACGGCATTGCTTCTAACAACTGAAACGCATGGCCAAGCGACATCACGATGAATTGGTTAGCTGCTAATTCATAACTTTTTATTCAAATTTGGCCAGAAACGTTCTGTACAGTGAAAATTGTCATCTGAGAATTGTCGTATTGCATCAGATGGACGGTATCGCTGGAACTACAAACACTTGATATAGCAATTGAGTAGAGCTATGTCTTTAGCGACACTACCATAAAAACCTTTGCTTGTTTCCCAGAAAGCTCAGGCTATTCCAGCAACATGGATGTGCAGGCCTATTTGCAAAGAATAAACTACTCTGGATCGCTGGAACCAAATCTTGAAAACCTTAGAGCGTTGGCTTTGGCTCATAAAATGAATGTTCCCTTCTCCAACCTGGATATATTTGGAGGTAAAAAGTCCAGTTTGGTTTTCGAAGAAACATACCAGAAAATTGTGGTCAAGGGCCAAGCAGGTATTTGCTGCGAACTTAGCGGACTGTTCATGTGGCTTTTGGGCCAGTTGGGATATGCAACCTCCGCATCAGAAGCACGATATTACAATGTGCAGCGCCAGATGTGGACGAGGGGCCCTCGTCACTTTATGTTGTTTGTAAGTATTTTTGTGCAGTGCGTATATGTACTGAGTTGTTTGTCTTGATGCAAGAGACCGCTAGACCCAATGTGCCCTCTAGGGTTCGCAAATGCTTAGTACAACCAGACCATTTGCGCAGTGAAATCGCATTCTCACGCACTTGCGACGTTCCAAAACATCGGAAAAGCATGAAAAAAAGCCATGTGATGTGATAAACGTACCCTAAATTGCAATAAAGCTTATTTCTGGTACTCGTCAGGAGTCTAGAATACCTCGTATAAACAAAGATTAATGTTGTCGCTGGAGTTATTGACGAAGTAAGCCAAGTTAAATTCCTTGAAGTTCGTGTTGATAACCAATTACAATGGCATCAGCAAATAGATCCATGTGTGTAAAAAAAACTTGCATGTGCATCACACGCTCTAATTACGTTGCGCCACACTTCACCTATCTCAGCTCTTAAAACTGTCCACTCTGCTCTGGTTCATCCACACCTTTCGTATGGGTTAACCTGCTGGAACAACGCCTCTAAATCAGCTATGTCCAACCCAAATTGCTTACGCAGCCAACAATTATGTCATTATCTTAACAAGGGCCGCACATTGAATAACGTATTGATGAGGGCCGCACATTAAATGACTTACTGTGATCTAAGCAAACTAAATTCATTTAAAGCTAATATACTGAAAACGTTTAAATCCTAACCAGAATGGTAACCACTGTTCGGTACCTTTTAACCACTCCGTAAGTCTGATGTGATAGGCAAGTTTAATGGCAATGGAACGAAGGTAAAAATCAGAAAACTATTTAGGATTTTGCATCAAGGTATCAGTGAACATATGGAAGTCTCCCAGCACGCAGTGCACGCATAGATGATAACGTAGCACTGAAGACCACCTGCATTGAAAGAAACTGTGATTGGAGAGGTGCCTAATGTCATAACCATGTGATTTTTCAAAATTTACATATTTAAATAGTTTGTCAAATACTTTGGGCACTGTTTTCTGTTGGAAGGTGTGAGCGATTGCAATGAAAGATAATTTATCATATCATCCAATGTTAAAATTTGAAGCGACTTGTACAAGCCTGATGCTGGAGTCCGCTGAGAACTGTAGGTCTTCAGTCGAACAATTTCGTTTTGCAAAGTTGCGATCAGTTTTACTGACAATTTAGAGCAGCTATGTCCAACCCGCGGCCCTTGGGCCGCATGTGGCCCAGTCGAAGGTTTTGTGTGACCCAGTTTTGTTTATCGCTGAAGTACAAGTAGTCTACATACTGACAATGGCAATCTGTCCCTAATCTTAAAAATGACAATTGTAAAACCAGTGGTTCCCAACGTGCGCCTACGCCCCACATGGGGAAATTTATATTTAAGGGGGCCATTGAGGCCAACTGACGAGATCTATGTCCAACGCTTGTTCAAACCGAGGTTTTGGTGCTTTAAGCTTTTTGGCTGAAACTGAGCTCACTTTTCAAATCATAAGATTTATATATAACCACGAGAGGTAATCAGCATTTTAGAGGTAGTCAGGTGGGTCATGAGCAAAAAAGGTTGGGAACCACTGCTTTCACCACCAGTAAACAAAAATATCGGAAAAAAATCAATTCAATATCGAAAAGGAGAAGCATGGCTGTTCCTTAAACTGGATCTCAAGCTCCTGGATCCCAATAGTCTTCGAACACAAGTCAAAAAGCCCTTGTAAAATGTGATTTGCTAAAATGTTCATCTTTAGTTACATTACGCCATTAACTTCTATCATCAACATATCTGCTAAGAATTTTAAACATAATTTGACTCTTCGTATAATTTCACTGGTTTGCTGAACTTACCATCATAACAACAAACAACTTTGTAAAGCCTACATATCCACAGTCTTCATGGTCTTGATATGAATTTGTATAATATTCATAATCTGCTTGATTTAATTTTCCCTGTGATTGCTTCATAATCCGCATATAATATAAATGGTGCTGGCAGTTGTTTATGATTATTTATAAACCCTATTTTTGCTCCTACTTTTTGCATCTTTATTGCTTGCTCTCCATTCACTGTTTAAGCCGGAGGTTTTCAACCTATGGGCCATGGCCCAGTACTGGGCCATGACGTCGTTTTCAGTGGGCAACAGAGGTTTTCTACCATAAACTCAGTTTCTATGAATGTTCAGCTGATTAATTTATTGTGTTGCTGAAACTTGGTGTTTTTCATTGAACGTTAATGGGCCAACGCCATTTCTTACTAATTTAGTGGGCCATGAGCAAAAAAAGGTTGAAAACCCCTGGTGTAAGCAAACAATGACCCTTGTCGTTTTCAGTTAGGAGCAGCAAATTCAACCGTTTATCAAAATTTACTTTTGAAACATGAACTGGATATGGCTGTTTGTTTTGCTATCTAAATACATTTATGTTAATCTTGTTCATTTTTTGTTGGTCTGGTATATACCTTGTTTTCACTGGAAATGTAATACCTTCATAGCCAACATTGTCTATATATGACTTAAACTTCAATGCTTGTTCTGGTGCCTAGCAACTGGATATAATAATCAGATATAAGGCAAAGTGAGGCTGTAGTGGAAAAATGTGCATTCTTACTGCGTTATTTCAAGCAATATTCTATTCATGATTCAGCGCAATGTAGCCTACTTGTTTGCGAACAATCGATAGCCAGCTAACATTCATCACGGTAGTTGGTTTCTGGTTGCTCGTGTCAAAGCTCTACGTTCTCGTTCACCGTTAATGCACCTACACCGAACCGTTTAACGTTACGTTGTTCTGACTTCACATTCGAGTGTAAGAAAATTTTGTTGTACAGTATATGTCCGAATATAATCAAAGGAGGCAATCAAACTTAGAGTGCTACTGAAGAATTATTAACGAACGAAGTGGCGAGAGCCTTTATTTCACTTTGCATTGGCTTGGTAACTTGTGCACTTCAAGAGGTCAGGTCGCTTAGTTGGGGAACTGACCTGTGTTCCTGCAACAACTAGACTGACCCCTGAGCCAGTTGGCATCTCTGTGGAACCATAAACGATCAAAGACACCTTGCATTCGGCTCCCAGTTTACAGTACCCTAAAACACCAAGCATTCATAATCATCGTTTTTCATGTTAATTAAACCTTTCGCAGATTTTTTTTATTCTTTTGTTTAATCAATGTATGAAGAACCCTTAAAAGTCTGATATTTAGAAATGTTTATGTATTGACCTTTGCTGTACAATTTTTGAATTTTTTTCTGAACATTTTAATACATGTCTTTTCTTTGATTATTTTTTTTCATCATGACTTTGACATATCTTTTTCATTGCATTTTTAAACACACATTTTTATTTACTTGCTATTAATTATGGCAGTTTTGACATACCCATGAATCATGGCGTCTTTGCTTTGAAAATATTTGCGAAAATTTTGCATGTAGTTTTCCAAAATATTTTTGGAAAAAATTTTTCATAAAGCTTTTCAAAATGTTGTGGCAAACATATTTCATCTTTTTTTCAAAAATTTTTATCCAGTTTTCCAAAACAATTTTTTACAATAATATGTACCACAAAGAGGTCTGGAAAGGTCTGAAAGACAGCCATCTGAAAAGTGGTCCAGACTTCTTGGTATACACTACTCACGACACCAGTCAGGTGCTTTCATAACCATTAACACTGAAGCTATATTCCACGATGTTGTCTTGTGTGTTTATATGGCTGAAACTTCTGTGAAGTAAACTTTGCTATTTTAAATAGGTTTACTGCAGGTTTGTGATATTCACACCTCTATGTTTACTTTATGCGCAGATCTTTGCTGCTTGAAAAGAGCGTTTTATACGTTTCATTACCAATCATTCAAAAAAACTCAATTGTCAAAGTTGATATGTAGGTAAAGTGCATTATTGCTAAATTTTCCTTTAACGGATGCTTTGCTTACAAAAAACAGTATCAAATACACAAGCTGTATCATTTAACGTAAAGCATCACAGACAACATAAATACTGAGCAACGTAACAAGTGTGACTGGCCACTTGTAACAAGTGTTTGATTTAAAAAATTTGAATTTTGAGTTATGCGGCAACTTTTACATTTTCCGCTAATCTTGGGTGTGGCCATGGGCGACGCAGAAAATTTTCCAGGAGGGGCGAAGTCGACATTTTACATCCTTTACAGGTTGCTGACGATGCAATGCAAATGAACGTTTACAAAACGCTTTACGCTTTTTACAGCACAAGGGAAATGCATCAGGTTACGGCAACAGCCTCAAAAATGCGGCTCGTTCGCAGCAATGCTTCTTTTTCACTCATGCACGTGCTATCAGTAGTCACTGTCTCGCTGCATTACCTGCCGCTACCACAGATATCTGCATTTAACAGAAGGTTGCCAGATATTTTCCGTAAGTTAAATGGTCAAAATCTTAATAAAAATGGCCAAAATGGCTATTTTTTCAAAGCGTTATGGACAAAAATATAACATGTTTGCATGGTAATTTATATAATCATAAAGGAGTAAAAATGTTTAGAAGGCAGTATATTTTTGCCAAAAATTACGGTTGTGCCAAAGAAGCAAGTTTTGAGCCTAAAACAACAATTTCGACCATGAGCTTAAAATCGCGTGCTCCAACTTGTCTTTCTTCATCTTAGTAAAACTTGCAACCATATATTGAACCAGCGACGTCCAACCAAAATTGCTTGCTGAGCCAAAAATTATATCACTAGGGCCGCACATTGAATGACTTACTGAAACCTTAGCAAACAAAATTTAGTTTACGCTAATGTACTGAAAGCGTTCGAATCCTAACTGCAATGGTAACGACTGTGTTGCACCCTTAACCACTTCGCAGGTGTGATTTCATAGGCAAGTTTAGTCCCAATGGGAACAAGGGTGGAAATCAGAACGCTAGTACAAATTTTGAACCAAGGTGTCAGTGGACATATGTAAATCTCCAGCCCGCGGCACAGACGTGATAAAGTGGCATTGAAGACCACCTGCATCCAAAATGCCAAATTTGAGATTATCAAAATTAGGAGAGGTTGTCAGAATATAGGCTACTTATAATACAGCGAAAGTGTAAAGTGAGCCGCACAAAAACTTCGACTGGGCCGCGGGTTGGACACAGCTGTATTAAACACTACTGTAGACGAATGCGTCATATCTGACCCATCTGTGTTTAACAGTTTGAAATTATATTTTCAATCCAACGGCAATGCTAGAAATCTCTTGATCTTTTGCTCCTGATCTTTTGCTAACATTTGGACTCTAAATGTTCGAGGAAGAAATGAAATCCATAAGCTGCATTAAGTTGATGATCATCATCACATGCTGAAAACCATCACTAAGTCCACATATATGAACAAAAGGGTGAAACAAACACTGAGTCATATGAGAGGTCCGACTTAAACACTTGTAGGCTACAACATCTACTGACTGCAAGGGCTAAATAATTATTACACACTTCAAAGCAATACAAGGTTGAAGTACTGCAGTATGGGGTCACTGTACGAATGATGAGACACTTCTAACAGTAAAAACTAACCAACAACGCAATATCCTTCTACTATTCAGTCACACAACCGAGTACAGCCGTTCAGATACAAGTGAAGCAGCTAAGAACGGTAACCACTGCTTGAAACGCTTGTACAAACTCTTCTGACTGCAAGGGCTAAATCATTACCACCAGACCAGTAACAAGCTTGGGACACCAGGGGAACGAAGTGTTTTCTGAGAGGGGTCCAAATTTTTTATACTATGCCCAATAGTTTTAAACTTTGTCCAACACATTTTTTCAGGGAGGGGCGAAACAATTTCCAGGGGCGCCTCGCCCCGTGCGCCCCTTAGTTACGGGCCTGATTACTACACACTTCAGAACAATACAAGGATGTAGTACCATCGTGTTAGTGTCAGGCCCGTAGCCAGGTTTTAAGGCTTGTGGGGAGAAAATATGTTTTAGGGGGAAAGATGTTTGTTTTTATTACATATTTAAACAAAATTTTCTCGCCGCAACAGAATTCGGTGGGGGACAAAAAATTTAGGGGCACTGCCCCTGAATGTCCCTCGTAGCTAGACGCCTGGTTACTGCAACAGTGACATGAAGGAAGTCCGTCCAAAATTACAAAAAGACAAAATAATTTGTGAAAATTTCATTTTACAGTGCCAAAGTGAAAAACTGGTCAAATTTCATAAAATGGTCAAATGCGTTTTTTCATGGCCAGCGCACTTCAAAAATGGCCAATCAGGCAACCCTGCTCAACAATCATATGCTGCAAAACGCCTACTGCCGTAACTTGAAGTGAACCATTGCTGCCATGTTATTGTTACGCAATAAAGACCAAAATTAGAACAATCCGCGCGAAAGTTTTGCAACTTGCCTCTGCAGGCAATCGAGCGGATTTAGTGAACGGCAAGCTCGTCACTGCATAATACCGTAACTGTGAACCCGGCTCTTGTGCAATGTGACTGTCATATCGGCAAATAAAACTGTCATTGCAAGAATTACGTCAATTAAGCTGCTCACTTCAGCTTTTTTCGAAAATTTGGTTCTTAATCCTAATATCCAGGGAGGGCAAATGCCCGTTTTGCGCCCCCTGCGGACGCCCATGGGTTTGGCTGATTTTTGCTTTGAATAATCATTTACCTCCAAGGTATGATAGGCGATAGCATGGATCACGTAGCCGAAACAAAATGATTTGTACTTTCCATAAAATGCAGAAACAATGATTTCTAGTCCTAAATTTAAAGCACTTTGGGCACAAATGTTTATGGTTTGACAGTATTAACTTTTTTATTTCAGGTTCATTTGAACGAAAAACGATATATAGTGGATCCTGCGCTTCACTTAGTTGGCCCGATAGAAGTGAGTCACATGGATGTACATCGAGCCTCATAACATTCTTCGCGTGAGGAGGGTACCAGGTGAAGATGAGATATTATTCTACCTCGAGCGGCATAGAAAGACTATTCTGAATAAAGATGGTAAGCAGTGAAAAACGTGGCATAATTACGGAATATTGATTTTGCCAAATGAATGACAAAGTAGTTTACTCTCAAAATATTTTACCTTATTTAGGTAAGGTAAAAAGCGCCCAGAATTGCTGTTACAAAATTCCAATTTAAAAGCATTTGTTTTTATCACATATTCCTTTTCGTGTAGTGTTCCAAAATATTTTTGGAAAAATAATTTGTGGCACATGACGAAAACACTTATTTTCTTTTAGCCATACGTGCGACATGTGTATGCCACTTCGTCATTTTTAGAGGAGAGTCTGTTTGTAGACGCTATTAACCATTATCGGTCTGCTAGACGGCAATATTTCACTTGAAAATTATTTGATATTTATTGTCAGGAAACAACTATTACAATTGTTGTTTTTCTTTAAGTCGGTCAAGTATCCGAATCTGGTAAATGCAAGGCCAAGACACGTGGAAAGTATTAGCTATACACGTGGAACGTATTAGCTGTACGTGTGGATATTGAGTGCCAGTCTCTACTCGTATCTGGTAGATTTTATGTCTGCCTTGCTCAGATTTGCACAGGTCGCATACGAGTAGCACTGTTCAGTACGGCTAGCGTACGTCCTATTTTTGAAGTACATATCCCCTTTTTTCATGAGAAATGAAATATTCTGCGATGACATTCGAAAATGTCAAAATATCCACCCTTTTGCATTTCTTATTTAACATAGCTATAATCGGTTGCATAACTAAAGGTTTGAGCCAGGGTGGAAAACTTAGCTAAAAGGAGCCCACTGGCCGCAGTACAGGGCCCACTAGCCAACAATCAGAAAAAAAAACTTGAAAAATGATGGTGAATCCGGATGTGGATGTCTATACCAAAACCCTAATTGACCGGAAAATAATCCGAAAAACGCAAAAAACAACAACCCACTGAAAACCAAAAAAATACTAAAACCGAAATATAAGTTAAGTGGTGGTCCGGTTTTAATATTTAGCTTGGCGGGGACGGGGGGAATTCTCCTTTCTGCTCCTCGTCAGTTACGTCACTGGCTATGATACATCGTATTGATATACAATATGCTGTCTCTAGTCAACTGCAATAAGATACGAGCTGGTGGCGTAGCTTACTTTATGGGAGGACCTGCAAGTAGTTTAATTAATCTATGGTTTGGTTGAGGTAGTTCTCGGCTGAATGCTTTCACATTAATCGTTACCTAACGGTGGTAAATATTTTTTCAGTATATATCTCAATGACTTTGGCATTGGAGTGTGGACTGCTGACTCCATTATACTGTACTAGCTTTGCTAATGAACCGTGAAACGGTGATCAGTGCGTGGCACATAGCTTCGTGCAGTAGTTTCTAGTAACTATAGCTAATCAGTAATGTCAAAAAATAAAAAAATACGTCAGAAGTACCTCTTTTACAGAAAAGGGCTAAATGATTTTGAAGCTGAGTGAATTACGTGTGGTTGCATTTGCACTGTTCGCAAAAAAGAGTGCAAAGACTATTGTGACTTTGTGGATATTAAGTACCAGAAGTGTATTTCTTGCAGCGTAACCGGGTGGCTATCAATTTATCCTAGCTTGCCAACCCAGCTTGACATTCATACTTCATGTCCATCGACAAGCCAACTGTTGTTTTATAACGTTTTTTTTTTGGAAATTCTCTGAGCGACCTCTGTTTAAGACATTTGCAAGCATTTGTTGTTGCTTTTAATGAGCAAGTTCAGAATATTGAGAAGTCAAAAGCATTAACTGTTGAGGTTGTATTGTGTTTCGACACTGTGAAGGCAAGGGTTCAAGAGAGACAATCAGATGTACATTTCAAGCCAAGTTAAATTAACACTAAGAAAACTCAGAGAAAGCTAGGTTCATGACTGATTTATTCATGTCACATGCATCTGTATTGTATAAGTCTTGTGTTGCTAAATTGACAACTTTATGTGCTGAATTTAAATGCTTTGACCAGATTCCTCCGTTTGCAAACAACTGAACTGGACAGTGATTAAACATGCGAGTATGGTCTGCTTAATAGAAACATTTCTTTGATGAAGCTGAAGTAAACTGTTTCGCCAATACCAAAACTTGTTTGAATTCGTGCAAAAAGAGCACCAACCAAATGCAATTTATTGCAAAATGACGGAACATGAAAGATGGGCAAAATATTTTGCAGCTTGCAATGCCATTGAATGCTTCAGCGAACTGATAAAGATTGCAGAGTTTTACTTCAGCGTTATGGGTCTTTTCGCTAATGTCGAATGATTTTTTCCTTGATCCAGCCACAAATCTGAAAGAACGAGAAATCTCTCTAGTTGAAATACAGGGTGTCCCAAAATAAATGAAACCCATTAATTTGATTACCATTTATTACTAAAACAAAATACGCTGAAAATGTTAACATTTTCTCTGAGCTGACATAATAACAATTGAGTACTGAAAGTTTGGCGCCTTTAGCTAGATTTTA
>Ga0210059_1001701_pt1 | contig 33556 bp, 20 predicted proteins | sample Ectturendosymbi2_FD_188042 | JGI IMG/M metagenome (GOLD analysis project Ga0210059, IMG submission 188042) | Ecteinascidia turbinata endosymbiont from Florida, USA - Sample 2 (SPAdes) (version 2) | ecosystem: Host-associated > Tunicates > Ascidians > Unclassified | place: Key West, Florida... | reverse complement strand
CTTGCTACGTATTCGTGTCGTCTTGAACCACAACTTGAATCAATCGCGTTTGACGTATGGTGCCGCCTTTCTTAACTAGCGATTCGTCGCAATCGTGTGCCCATTAACGCAGCGATGACTAGAAAGAGTTTCTCTGTTTTCGCCTCGCGTGAAAATCGCTATCCTGGTTAGTGTAACCAGAGAATATGTACAAACCATTTGGGTCACACAGCTCAGATTTCGGCCTTTTAGTTCATCAGTAAGCTCGCTGTTTCGCATGGCTGATTTTGGGCTGTACGCTGAGCTGAAAACGTCACACTACGTCGTCATCATATTAGCTCAGATGCAGTCCGTCAATCGTCGTTGAAATAGATCTATCACATCCGTGTCTCCCTGCTATGCATTTAGTTTACTATAAATACACGCAATTGTGTGTCTCTCTGATTGTTAATCGTTTGTGGCGCGCTCAGCCAACCGATAGTGACGTCCGTTTGCTCAGTTTGAACCGCGCTGTTTGAATGCTTTTTTTCTGTAGTGTTTTAGAAGTCGCATTTCGAAGATCAGTTCGTGTTGAAATTTGCTGCTTAAATTGTGACAAAAAGTGTTGCGCTGATCATCGTTCGCTCCGTAATCAATTTCTGTAGGGAATGCGAGGCTTTTACTTTGTTGATGCAGCACACTTGTGAGGTGTCGAGAAGGCGAAAAGTTATCGGAAACGACTTGAAAACTCTGTGAATGATGGCTAGCTCCCCAAAGCTGGAAATTGAGGCTCGCGCCACAATAATATATGCATGCGTTTGCAAGTAAGGCTGGTGTTTTGCAAAAGATCACGGTCGAAATAGAATTTCAATAAACAGCATAGCACGCAATCAGCTGCAATTACAGTATTACCTTACGGTACAATAGCAATGCGAAGTGTTTGTGAGATCAGATTTTCGCCTTTTCAAAAATGGCAAATAAAAAGATAAACAATTTACTGATACGAAGATCGTCCTTAAAAACTGAATGCCTTCTGTAAACAAACGTCGAAGTTCAAACGGCAATAGATAGCAAAAATGTAAGCAATACCTTTAGCATTTAATATAATTTCACTGAAAAACTGACAATAATAACTATGGCACCTAGATTCCGGCTAATAAGGAAGCTTCACATGCTGATCTGCTTTTCTGTGATGTGTTTAGATATCAACAAATTTCTATTGCCAATCAACACGACCGGATTTACCAATAGGCTAAGGAGGCTTAAGCCTAGCCTCAGATCAAAGGAGGCCTCCAGCAAACTGTGGTACGCATAGAGTCAATTGCCGGCATATGATCAGTTCGATAAATATTCGCCAACAATTTATGTCTTAATTATTAATGAAAGTTAGTTTTATTCAGCTAATAAAATTTCTTGTTGACAACGCCAGGGTCTTCCAACAAGTTTACATGGATATCAACATCACCGTTGGTCAAGCAGCATGCCGACTATGGTGTCGTCATACTCAAAGCACGCTGGCTGCGTCCTGCCTTTGGTGAATCGTGTCGATTGTTACGTGTGAATCAGGCGAAAGAGCTTGTGGTTGATCGTGTTTCATATACACCGACTACCAGTATCCTACAATAAAAACATTGTTGCTTGTTCTGAGCTTGAGCAATAAAGTATTGTTGTTAGCGTTTCTGTTACTTAAAGCTCGCTTAGCATTTTTAGATGTGAATTTTTCCATTTTAATTTTCTTCAAAGTTAATCAGAAATCACATTGCTATTGAGAACTTGTGCAAGTTTGCACTGCTACCATCCTAAGCAAATCAGAGAAGGTTTTGATGAGCTTAAATAACAAGCAAAAGTCGCTATGCCAAATGGCAATCACAGAACTCTACCCCAAGGAAAGAGAGTAAGCAAACAGCAAGGAAAGGACAGAACCACGTTTGGGTCTGATGCCTTAAATTAGTGATTCTTGGTTTATCCAACCAATTCGACTCTAATTTCTTAGCTTGATGGTCACTAACTGCTCAGGAGAAAGGTATTTTTCAAAATTCAAAAGAATTAAGCATGAATTAAAGGATCATAATGTTCCAGAATAGGTTGTCCACACTAACCATTCGGCGCGTTAAAAGTGACACAGTTAGACAAACAAATTTTCATGAATTCCTAGATGATTTTGTTATGAAGAAGGCCAGGACAAAACCTTTTCAAACGCTTTTGCGTCGAAAGTAGCAACAAGCGCTATGATGGTGGGACACTCTAATAAGGATTTACAAATTATTATTGATTGACCGTATTTCAAGAGGGTCAATACCGTCATGTTCTTAGCTTAGCGCTTTTCCATCCTTCCCTCGCAACAATGGGAGATGGTGCGTCACAAGTTGATTTGCCTAAAGGCCTTGCATCACCATTAATCTGGCCCTGCCAGTCAAGACAGATTTTATGGGAAAATGTAAGTAACAACACTACCATCAGCAAGACAAACAAATACCAAATTGATAACGGTCTGCAGCATGCAGAAACTACAGGATCAACAAAACATTTTGGAGCTTGTCAATGAATGCAATCAGTTAATTATTGCTATTGTAAATATGCAGTGTTTAACGCAATGCGTTATGGTGGCGATCATCTCCTGCGTCAAATTAAACATGTCAATGTAAATCTTCGAGGAATGATCTTTGTTGTGATGATTATGATGAAGAGCACTCTGAAAGGAATTTCCTCAAGACACTTTTTAATTGCCAACAGCTTTGTTGTCACGTTAGTATAAGCGGCAGTCACACAAAGGATTGAAACTTTTGAGGCTTGCTTCAAACTATTAAAAATTTTCCAGGTGTACGATACATAAAGCGCGGCGTTTAACAGCAGCAGTTTTCCTTTGACTTCCACTTCTTGAAAGCTGCCTGCCATTGCTGGAAAGAATCCATCCACATTCTCATGGCAGCAGATTGATTAGGACATCCTTCAAGTATGACATAAAAACACTAAGATTTATCAAACACAATGAAGCGTTTATCTTCATGCATTGTGCTTAGCATTACCACCGGCTGTTATCGAAGAAAAACAGTGTCTCAAAATTACGCAGTGTTGCTCCTTCAACAGAAATTCCTTGATAATTCCATTTTACAGAATAAGTAAATGTTATTGAATGAAATGTCTCCGTTGCCTGCTGTGGAAAACGTTTACAGCTTCGAAAAGCGGTTTGAAAACTGCAACCATTTTTTCATAGTTATTCCAAAAATTTAAGCGAAATATTTTGCAAAATAGACCGCGCAATTGGTGATCTTTTTCAAATCACTGCTTTTAAAAAACTAGCTAACCCTTTTTTATTTAAATCCTTTCGAACTAAGTGTACTTAACCTGCATCAACAACAAAATTCAATGACACTACTTCGTGAGTGCTGGTCAAATCACAACAGATGTTCATTACAAAGTTTGAACACTTACCACTGTTGCGACACTGGTGTTCTGGTACGCAGGTAGTCCCATTCCAATAATAGTAAGGTTGGCAAGCACAACCAGGAATGCATTGAGCTATGCAAACTCTTCCTGTGAGCAGATCGTTGCAGTGACGATGACAAGGCATGCATGACCAGAATACGAGGTTGGTTGGACAAGCTGAACAAGAAAATTGCTTTGACATTTTCGCGTTTTGATTCTGTGCAGATATTGCAGGTAGTTGTTCATGATTTAATTTGATCAAATGTCACAAAAGTAAAAAAATTAACAGGCATGTTTCTGACAGTTATGAACAACACATAATGGCACAGCGAGCTATACTTGCGAGGATTTAGGGCTGAACAATATATTTCTGAAAAGAAATTTCCAGATTTTTTCTAATTTTCTCTATTGCCATGGAAGATTCTACAACCTCAGAGTGAAATGAAAAAGTATGTGGCATCTATACCAATCGATTCATACTCATCCATCAAACCCAGATCCTTTCACTTTCAAGTATATGAAGGAAAACCGCTAAATTCATAAACATTTGTCTCAGATATTATCTAAGAAACGAAAACTGACACGATTTCTCAGATCACAATTTCTTATAACAATATTTTCATCTTTATTAAAGCTTGAAATGAAACCAAATTCCCTAAACGGTTACATGAAAGAACAAAATGCAAATGGCGAAATACACAGCTGCAAATTCCAACAGCCAATTTTTACGTATGACAGCAACAAAGCAAATGTATTACCTATAGGTGTTACTGGTGGTTCTACCGTCGAAAAAGGAGGAAAAGTAGTTTGTCTCCCAGTAGTAGAAGGAGGAGGAGGAGGAACAGTTGTGGATGCTGTAGCTGCCGTAGCATAGAATTCGTAAAAAATATATGATTGGTAACATCTGAACAAAATCTTATGCAAATTGTATCTTATTCTTTTTGGGAAAACGTGGTAGCGTAATTTCGTTTTCCAACAGCAAATGATCTTTTGTAACATGTGATAATCTACGCGGAATATAAAATACAGCATAGAGTAATTGAAGGATTAATAAAATCGTTTTCGACGAAAGATGTTACATGTATATATCTGAGTAACTAGTAACTACGATATCTAGGTTTGCGTATGAAGCATAAACAGCCATTTATTTTGCAGTTTAAAGTGTTATCTTAAAACTTTAATTGAGACATTAAAAACGTTGTGTATTTTCCAAACGGTTTCAGAATTTTTCGACACGTGCGTCACCAGTGACGCGCTATACATCAATCTCTTTCCTTGGTTCCCCAAACAGTCTTCCCAAATTCTCTTCATTAACTCTTACAATACTGGTTGCCTCCCAAATTCTTTCCGCCAAAACAAACAACCCTCTGCTTGAATTTTCTCTTCCATTATCAAATACATAGCTGTTTTTGATTGAAGCTCTTGCAAACGAACTCTGCACAGCTCCATTCGACTGTATGCCACCATATTGTAACACACAAAACTCCTTTTCTGTTGGAACGAATAGTGTTTTCATATTTTTATAGATAAACGCATGAAGCAAAACAAAAAACATTTTAGTTGTTACTACACGGGCGGGTTAAATTTGAGATTATTTGAAAACAAAATTGGCCAAGGTGACGGATTGCATTTTAAATCGAGTTTTGGAACACCCTTAATGATTTTAGCTGCAGTTAAACATATCAATGGCCTTCGAGTGAATTCTGAATGAACAGAATCAAACAATTAAAATATATATCTCGTCCGAATACGAGGCATCGATTCGCTCAACACTGCCTCACATTTTAACATAAATCCTACCAAAATTCAAATCCGAAAATTTTGTACCAACACTGAAATATTTAAACAATAAGTGAAAAATTCAAACTGTTTCGAATTTTTCTTTCCTGTACTTTGCAGGACATGGTGTAAACATGTCTTCAATGCCTCAACACGCTTTATATGAACACACGTAGCGTAAACATCATCAGTTTGATATTTCAGAGAATACTCGAGGCAGGAGGCACAGCATCACACAAGGCCATGTTAATTCAATGAGTTCAGCTTGACTCAATGTTCAAACAATTCCCACATTCCTCAAATATTATACACAGCAGAACAACATCGCGACCAAAAACTTTGAATGTTCCCATGTACGAAAAGACACACTGCAAATTTTTTGTGACAAGAATAAAAGTTGCAATTTTTTAATGTTAAGTATGATTTTGTAAATTGATAACGTTTTTTTCTGTCGTCATGCTTTCAAGCAAACAATTGAGAAATTCCTTTTTTATTGTAGTTTGCAGTGGCACCATTCTTCACCTAATGGTTGTTGTTGACTTCAGGGATGCTGTTTTGAAATTTTCATATATTTTGCGTTGACCGTGAAAATGAAAAACATGTGTCCAAACAACCTTTGTTAAGAAGAATAGTTCACTTGGTCGGCTGTACGTGATGCAGAAGAAATTTATATTGATATTGCCGCGTTGCCAAGCCGTGCATTGTTGCATTTAGATTGCTATGATTTAAAGCAGTGGCAGGCCTGCGGGAGCGTGCCGGAGCTCGGCTCCGCCAAGCTAGTGTATGATCAGTAGCTGCCGACAAATACAAGCCCATAAGCAGGCAGTCTCTGCTTGTGAGTTTTGGCATCTGTAAGTGCTCTGGAACCAGTAAAATTGCAATTACACACCAGAATCGAAATTTCAAATTTCACAAAATTAGAATAATCAACACGCATGTAAGTTTCACATATTTGCAGCATGTTGTGGCATATCAACATATACTTTTGAGGCCGTGCAAACAATGGATTAAGCTAAAACCGCATATTCCTGAAATTGAATAACAGAAATTTCTCCAATTTTTACCATTGCCATGGAAAATTTTAAGACCAAGGTGCGGATTCCTGAAGCAAACATTTTTGGTATCTGTACCATTCGATTTGAATCGACCCATTAAAACCTTGTTCCTATTACTGGCATGTATATGAGGAATAACCGCTAAGATCTTCGAAATCTGTCAGATACATTATCTTAGAAACCAAATGTGACGCGATTTTTTGATCATGTTTAAACATCTTCAGTACCAATTGAACTGAAAGTGGAGTTCGTCTAGCAAGATTTTCGCTTTAAAAACGCTGGAAATATCAACTAATTGTCAAAGCATTGCAAGATTTTGTGAAATGTAAATAGTATAACGTATATTTACGAATTCCATGAGTTCAGTTTTACGTATGTGGAGAACACAAAAGTAGGAAATTACATGGAGGACTTCCTGGCGATGGTTCTGCTGAAGGAACATGTGGTGGGATACCTGTTGGAGATGTTGGTGACCCTGTTGATAGAAGAAAGAACGACTGTGGATGCTGTTGCTGCGCAAGTAAAAAGGTTGTCTTCACAGGACGAAAGGTCAGATGCAGCGGAACATTGAAAGTTTGATATTTTTGAGAATATTCGTGGCAAGAAGCACAGTATCATACAAGGCATTTCCCATTTAATTGGTTCTATTTCGCTGACTGTATAAATAATTCAAATATTCCTTAAATACATCGCTCGGAACAGCATATCGCGACAAAAAGTTTAATCATTCCATGCAGGAAAAGACATGGTGACACTATTGTGCCATGAATAAAATTCAGTTGCTTTGTATTTCCTGAATGATTGTGTAACTTAACAGCGTTTTTTTTGTAGTCTTGGTTTCAAACAAAAAACTGAGTAATCACAACTTTTTCTTTTAATTTCACCACTTTTCAGCAAAGTTTTGTTGTTAACTTCATGCATGATGTTTTGAAAGTCTCAGATGTTTTAAATTCAACGCGGAAATTAAGAACATGGCTTCAAACACTGTTTCTTTAAATAAAAAGAGTATACGTGGTTGGCTCAAGCACGGTGCAGAAGAAATTTGTTATTCCGTTTTCGTGTTTTCATGGTGTGCGGTATTGCAGTTAGGTTGTTATGATTTGAAGTTTCAGAGGTCACAAAACCAGAATAATCAACAGGCACGTAAGTGACGGATATCAACAGCACGTTGTGGCATATCGAGCTATGCTTCTGAGAACAAGTAACCAGTGAGTGAAGCTAAAACCGTATATTCGTGAAAAGAAATGGCAGAAAGTTTTTCAAATCTTACAACGGCCACAGAAACGTCTACGACTAAAGATAGAATATATGAGGAAAATAGTTTGGCATCTATAATATTCGATTCAAATCTAACGATCAAACCTTGTTTCCTTCACTATCAGGTATATGAGGGATAACCGTTAAGATCTTCGAAATCAGTGTCAGATGCATTAGCTACAGTAAGACACCAAATTTGATGCGGTGTTTCCGAGTATAGTGAAACATGTGTAGCACCAATCGAACGGAAAGTGAATTTCTTGTAGCAAGATTTTCGCTTCATAAAAGCTTGAAATGGCTACAAATTTTCTAAGCAGTTGCAAGATTGAATAAAATGTTAATAGGATAACGTACATTTGAATTCCAAACGTTCAGTTTTACGCATGTTCAGAACTAAAAAAAGAACAAATTACATGGACGACTTCCTGGCGGTGGTTCTGCTGAAGGAACATGTGGTGGGATACCTGTTGGAGATGTTGGTGACCCTGTAGATAGAAGAAAGAACGATTGCGGATGCTGTAGCTGCGCAAATAAAAAGTTGGTTGAAAATATCACGGTTAACCTCTGGAGAAAATCTTAATGCAGTTTTTATATTTTCGAGAAGACGCACATGGAAAAAAGATCATTTTTGAGGTGTTTCTACACAGGCTGGTAAAATGTGAGGATATATGTGAACGCAATTGGCCAAGACGACGAATTGAATTGCAAGAAATAGATTTTTGGAACACCGTTTATGATTTTGGCTATAGTTGAACTTATCTGTGGGCTTCGTGTGAATTCTAAGTGGAAGCAAACACATGAAAATCATATGCACCGTTCCAATGCGAGGCATCGATTCGTTCACTTGTGCTGCAAGTCTTAGCAAAATTGAATTCAACATTCGATTTCGAAGCAATGGCAAAAATGTTGGAAAGATTAGATAATAATTGAATCATTCAAACTTTTAATTTCTGTTTTTGTTTTTTGATCTTTACAGAATATGTTATAAACACAACTTCAGTGCGTGAAAGTGCTTCATAGGAAGTAAGATCAGTTGTAGCGAACCAATGACACTTCGATAGATTTTTTAATAGTCGAGGCAAGAAATACAATATCCCACAACGCTTTGCTAATTCAATCAGTTCTATTTGGCTGAATGTTAAAAAAATTGAAACATTGTCACAGTAGAGTAAACCGAGAGCAGAAGTATTGAGTGTTTCCATGCAGGAAAAAGCAAATGTACCTTTTTCTTTGCATGAATAAAAGTTGGTAGTTTTGACTGTTCGGAACGATTTTGTAAAAGGATAGTGGATATTGTTTTTTCAGTAACCAAGCGATCATGAAATGTGTTAAATATTCTTGTTTTCTCAATTTTTTACAATTGCACCAATTTTTATCAAAGTGTTGTTGCTAAACATCGTGGATGCTGTTTTCAAAGTTTAAGATTGTTTAAGTTGACTGTAAAAATGAAAAACCAGTTTTCGTACACCCTTTCTTACGAATATTTTTATCCTTTTTGACTGTATTTGCTGGAGATAAAAGTTGCATTAACATTTTCACGTTTCGATGCCCTGCATTATTGCAGTTAGATGGCCATGATTTTACGTTTCAAATGTAACAAAAGTAAAATAATTATCATCAGGCACGTCTCTGACCTATAATAAGAGCATGTTATGGCAGGGTGAGTTCTGTTTCTTAAGACAAACATGCAATGGATAAAACTACAATCGTGCATTGCTGAAAAGATGTTGCAGAAATATTTCCAATATTTTCCTGGCGCAGTTTCTATGTAGCGGATGTAACTTACGCCGATGGTGTCAAGAGAGTCACTATACAGTATCGGGCATCATTTGACGTATGGTACCCCTGTTCTGGGTTTCGATGATTTCGTTAATACCTCGTGGTCATTAGCACAGTATCTGATCACGATGACTGTGCGACTTGACCTGTTTCTCTTCATGCAAACGCGCTGGAAACTTTCAGCTCGTGTACTTTCCGGTTGTGAGTATTGCAGTATAGCACGAATTCATCCATTTGAAAAAGGGAGCTTTCTAATACGCTTGAAGACCTAAAACCTGAGCTGTGGAATCCACACTGTTTTGGTAGGTAAGCTTTATTATTTGTTTCTGGAGAATTGGAGAATTTGTGCGCAATTGCAGTTCTCCAATCGGCGTTTAAATTATAGTTAGGTGGCAGTCGTCCACTTGAACTGCGTGTTTGATTTTTGTGCACAACCGCAATTGCGTACTTGTGTAGTCGTTCATTGTTTGTTGAGGGCTCGGCTAACCGATAGTAAAGTTTGTTCGATCAGTTTAGCTGCGCCCTGGCAAAATATAAAATGTTTGTTTCTGTTGTGTTTCAGAAAGCGTATCAGACGATCGATCGCTGCTGAAGATTGCTGCTTAAGTTATGACAAGTCTTCGCGCTGATCAGGGACGTAACGAGGGGGGCAAGGGGGAACAATGCCCCGGGCGTTGAATCATAGGGGGCGCCGAATCACAGGGAGGCGCAGAAAAGTCCCAACAATGTCGCATGTACTGCACTTTTTTCAATACAACACATTTGCTTCCGAAAGATCTTGTAGGTTCCAACATGGGAGCGCCAAACTTGTTTCTTGCTCTGGCCGCCATCTAACCTCGGCACGCCCCTGGTGCTGATCGTCACCTCTTTCATGTGTTATTTCTGAATGGAATACGAGGCTACGATTCTGTTGATGCAGGGAATATGTGAGGTACAGTATCACAATGGGTGCAAGGTTGTGGGATAGTCCTTCAAAAACACTGTGATTGGTAATTCTCCACAGGCCCCAATAAAGGCTAGGTCAGTAACGTTACCATTGCCATGGACATTTCTACAACTTCAAAGTGGATCTGTGGAAGAACAAATTTTGGCGTCTATACCAATTGATTCAAATACAACCATCAAACCTTGTTCCCTTTACTATCAAGTGCATGCGAGAAAACGTTAACATCTTTGAAATATGTGTCATATGCAGTATGTAAACCAACAAAATCTAAGGCAATTTCTCCGATCACAGGAAACATGTACAGCGCCAATCTAACTGAAAGTAAAGTTCTTAAAGCAACATTTTCACCACAATAAAACTTGGAAACGGCTACAAGTTGTCTAAACGGTTACAAGTAGCAGTAAAATGAAATCAGGATAACATATACTATTAGTTTCCAAGAGTTCAGTTTTATGTGTGTTCACATCCAAAAGAGGGATTTACATTCAGGCATTGGTGATGGTTCTGCTTGCGGCAAAGGTTCTGGAGCAACTATCGCATCTGTTGTTCCACCATTTATAGGAGGAGGAGCGATTGTGGGTGATGTAGCTGCACAAATATGAAATTGGTTAAAAAATGTTCCGGGCTAACTTCTGAAATAAATCTCATAAAAATTAATAAAGTTATTTTATACTAGGTGGTTTGCAGTGGCATTTTGTTTTCTTGGACAAGATTGATCTTTTTTCAACGTGTGATACTCTACCCAAAGGGCAAAATGAAGCTTTAAGCATTTCAAGTCAGAATAAATATGGATTTCAATAAAAATGCTTGATCATTTGAGGTGTTTATGTTTGATTAAATATAAGCTCTAAGTTTGCAACTGAACCAAAGGAGCTGTATTGTTTCGTAGAACAAAATTTCATCTTTAAAAATTTGATTGAGAAATTGAAACGTTTTTGACTTTATAAATAATTTCAAAACATTTCGACATGTGTATCAACCCCGCTACACATCAACCTCTTTTTTGGGTTTCGCACAAAGTTTTCCCGAATTCTATCCACTATCTCTTGCAACACTGGTTGCCGCCCAAATTTTTCGAGCTAACACAAACAGCCCTCTTTTTTGAACTTTTTGTGCCATTTCGAAATACTGTATGTACTACAGCATTCTTTTGTGGAATAAAAACGAGCTCTACACCGTCTTATTCAACTGTGTTCGACCATACTGTAACACACAAAATTCTTTTTCTGTTGAAGGCAACACTAATTTCATATTTGAAAAGTTAAAGGCATTAAATATCAAAGATAAATTTTTGAGTTTTTTTAAACTGGTTGGGTTGATTGGGTTTGAGATTATTTGAAAACAAACTGATTAATGTAACACAGTGAATTTTACAAGATAGATTTTGAGGACAACTTGTCTGTTTTTAGTCATATCTTAGCTTTTCTATCGCCCTCGTGTGAATTCTAAAAGAATAATTTTAAACACATTAAAAATATATTCCTCGTGGGAACGCGCGGCATCCATTCGTCCACTTATGCTACGTGTCTTGTCATAACAAAATCCGACATTTAAGATTTATCCCGGCATGCACAGCATAGGGCGCGCGGGCCGCATGCGGCCCGCGAAAGCTTCATTTGGGGCCCGCGAGCGCTTACTTAATTGTATAATATCTTGCAAAAGCTCGACCTCGAATAAGTAATTGTCGTTCCAGAATTTCTTCCATACTCCAAAGAAATCTTTACATCGAAAGGAAATAGACTTTTGCGGCCCGCGGCAAATTTATGTTGATAATTTGGCCCTTCGAGCTTTCTGAGATGTGCAGGCCTGATTTAAAGTATTGAACAAAAAGTGAAAAGTTTGAATAATAGTTGCAAAACTCCACACTTTTCTAAATTTTTGTATTTTCTCTCTTGAGCTTTGCAGAACATGGTGTAAATATGCCGTCAATGTGTTTCATTGGAAGTAAGATTAGATGTAGCGAAGCCTCGACAATTTGATGATTTTGTGAATATTCGAGACAGGAAACACAGTAACATAGAACACTTGTCTAATTTAATCAGCTCTATTTCCCCGACCCTGCAAACAATTACCACATTCCTCAAAAAATGTGTACAGCAGAGCAATGTTGAAATCAAAAACATCAGATGGTTACGTGCAGGAAAAACTTGGTTTCCATTTATTGCCATGGAAAAAGTTGAAAGTTTCGAGTATTCGGAATAATTTGTAAATATACAACACTTTTCTGCAGCCTTGATTTCAAACAAGCAATTGAGTAATCACGTTTTTTATTTTTCATTTTAACCAACGTGTTGCAGATTTCATACACGCTCATTTGAAAGTTTCAGATTTTTTATGTGAGTTGTGAAAATGAAGATCAAGACTTCCAACACTCTTTTTCAAGAAAAACTTTATAGAATCTTTGATGCACATGCTGAAGAGAATTTGCATTGGCATTTTTACATTTTGTGGTCGGGAAATCTTGCAGTTGATTGTTTGTGACTTAAAGTTTCAAATGTCAGAGGAGCAGAGGCGAATTTTCATTTTCGGGACCTTAGGCTACTTTAAATTGGGGGCCCTTCTGGAAGGTTCGGGACGACTGATGTCATTCAAATTAGCACTACATGTGTTCCCTACATTCACTGATCAAGTTGTTCCAATTCATAACCATGTTACTTTATTCTGAATTCCCTCGACATCAGGAACAGAAACAGTCATAATGAAGCTAACGAAAAAGCCAGCGGTGAAGTTATCTGACAACACTCCAGTTGCGTATTTATTGAGTTCCCTGTGCAATTGCACGGTTTGCGAATGTCAAGAGCTCGCTCTGAATAAAGCACCTGTACTTCTTACGACACCTAAAAGCATGTTACCTTTGTCTGCAAAATCGCTGAAAATTTTGACGTACTTTATCTTACTAGTTAAAACGTGTTCAGGATACAGAATAGCAAGACTTGCAACATGTCCTCCCCCCGAAACAAACCTGCTGAGAATTTTATATTAATCTTCAACTGTCAGAAAGTAAACGGAAGGAACAGTCGGACACAAAACGACGTCAGTGACTGGCAACGTCATTGACTGGTCCCTCTCGAACAAAATACTTGGAAGCGCTAGGTAAACTAAGACTGTGGTAACAATGCACGGAGTTGCTGTAGATTCTTATTGCAAACAATACAGCCACAATAATCGAAAACATTATTTTATTCTACGTTTTGGCTTATGCGTAAGCCATCATCAGGAATAAGTGGAAACAGTTAGAAAGAAAAAATACTGCGTTTCGAATATTGTTACTGTGTTTCCTGTCTCGAATATTCACTGCCTTAAAATTGCAACCTTATTTTTATTTGAATATCTGAAGCCTTAGCTACAGTGCAGGCTGGTCTTGCCTTTACCACGTATCTTTCCCATAAAAAGCAACAAGAGGTAGACCCGGGCTGAACGAAAGTACCTCACTGGCCTCGTGTAATCTGAAAAAGTATTCAGGCGTTTTGTTCCACACATTATAAGTAACAATAACTAAGTCTCAACGCCCTAAAAAGAGATGCTCATGGTCATTCACTTCAGTCCTTTGAGCTCATTCTTCTTATATCAGGAGTCTCCAAACTACAGCCCGTGGGCCAAATCCGGCCCGCGAATACATTTTGTGAATAATGAAAACTTAATTGACGAAAAACTTTTTTATTTGGTAGAATGTAACATATCCCGAAACAATCACATGACGTAAAATGTCCGACCCTCGCATTGTTGTGTAATAACTTGTTTGCCCTCGGATGAAAAAGTTTTGAAACCCCTGTTATAAACAGATCTTTTGTTAGCGGCATAGTGAAAAACGTGCGTTGAACCAAAACAAAAATACAAATATAATTGCTTACAAAAATGTTGGAAATTGTCCTTATTCCAGAAATTTTGGAGCCCCCAGAATCGGGGGCCCTAGGCTTAAGCCTTTTTAGCCTAATGGTAAATCTGCGCCTGCATAGGAGTAGAATAGTCTACAGCAGGGGTCACCAACGTGGTGCCCGCGGGCACTAGGTTGCCTGCGAGGACCAAGTAGCTCGCCCGCGGACCTGTTCTGAAAATTACATTAGCATGATCAATGTCTTCACGTTAACGAATATCAATACTAAAATAATTGGTAAATTGAGCAAAACTTTTATTTCAGAAATGTGTATCAAACTAGTAGCCCTTCGCATTAATCGGTACCAAAGAAGTAGCTCGCAGTTTCAAAAGCGTTGGTGACCCCTGGTCTACAGACACGTAATGGACAGACTTTAAACAGCATGGTAAGGGAATATGGAGCCACACTTCTTGGAACAATCGGGCAATGGGTTGGACTAAAACCAATAATGCTAACATGATATCTCACATATTTCGACGTTTTAACCATAGCCATGGACACTTCTACAACCAAGGAGTGAAAATATGAAGGAAAAGGTTTTTCACCTATACCAATCAATTCCAAATATCAAATTTTGTTCCCTTCACTATCAAGTATATGGAGGAAAACCGTTAACTTCTTCGAAATCTGTGTCAAATGTCTCATCTACTCAACTAATTTAGACATGATGTCTCGGAATATTAGGCATACATGTGCAGCACCAATGAAACAAAAGGCAAAGTCCTTATACTAACATTTTCATTTCAATCATACTTGAAATAGCTACAAATTGCCTAGATGGTTGCCAATAGCAGTAAAGCGTTACTTTACTACAATTACGTATAACTAAAAATTCCAAGAGTTTAGCTTGAGGTATGTTCACATCCAGAAATGGATTTACATTCAGGCTTACGGCCAAGATTCTGGGGCAACTATCGCATCCGTTGTTCCACCATTTACAGGAGAAGGAGCGATTGTGGATGATGTAGCTGCACAAATATAAAATTTTTTTGAAATGTATCAGGACTAACATTAGACATAAACCTCTTTAAAAATAATAAAGTTATTCCTATACCAGATTTTTTCTAGCAGTATTTTGTTTTTCAAAAAAATGATATTTTTCAACAAGCGATACCCTACCCGAAGGTCAAAATGTAGCTTAGAGCATTTCAGGATTAAGCTTATCTTTTACGAAAGATATGTTATCATTTGAGATGTATACGTCTGAGTAACTGCAAGCTCCAGGTTTTCATATGAAACAAAGGAGTCTTATTGTTTCGTAGAACAAAATTTATTCTTAAAAATTTGACTGAGAAATTGAACCGTTGTGGATTTTACAAACAATTTCACAACGTTTCAACATGTGCATCACCAGTGACGTGCTACACATCAACCTCTTTCCTGGGTTTCGCACAAAGTACATTTGTGGTGAAATTACCTTCAAAGACCCAAGGAATCTACCACTGATTGTGTGAAGAAGGGGTACACGGGCACTTCAGATTGTCAGCAAAACATGCGTCGAATTGAGAAAGTAAACTAGATGTCCGCTAAGATATCCTATATTTGATTTACCGATGGTTTGGAGTTTTTTAGCAGAGATTTGATTCACTCCATTGTAACTGCATCTTTTTCAAAACACGGCATCAATGGAGTAAACCAAAACTCTGCTACTTCTGTTTGGTGGAACAAAACGGGTTTAATCGTCAAAAGAAAAGAAAAAAGTATGGAATTATCCAGATTTATCATGCGCTCGGCGACCTGTGCTTCACTGTGAGGAAGTACCTGAGTCTTAATTTAGTGATTTACCTGATACATCAAGAGAATTTGATGAGTTTCATGACGAGGTAGATAGTTCTGCAAGTGACAACGGTTGAAGTATGCTGTTCTTTTTGCTACTCATGTTGTTTCGTAGCGTTTGCCACCAGGTTTCAAATCAAACAAACAGAGGAATATGCTCTTCTAGTGATTATATTTTATTATCAGCCAACGTTTCGCCCACCTATTCAAGTGGGCTTCTTCAGGGCAATGTTTTCCTCCACAAAACATGTAGCATACCAATAACAAGAAACAATGAGTAGTATGACGTACAAAGACAAAAAGCGCAAAGCTGGCCAACTCGTTATAAGAATGGTGACAGCGTGTCACAGAAAATACGTGGGAGTGTAAAATGAAAAAAACGTTAGAAAATGATGAAGCGCAATAACACAACAAAACAGGGAAAAGCCTATATTGGAATGTATAAGAAACCGGTTAAATAGCGTAAAGGTATATGGTAAAATAAAGAACAAGTCTAAAATAGCGAACCAATAATGTGTAAAACTGTGTGGTGAGAGTTGTCAAATCTATAAGCACAAAGACGGTCAATAAGAAGACAAACTCAAAGTCTGGTAACGGATAAGCCTCACTCAGGGAATTTTTTTTTCACGGTGTTAAAAAATACGTTGAGAGGTGATGAAGTATAACAAATCAAACAGGTCAATACCTACACAGGAAAGTGAAAAAAAAACTGGTTAAATATCGTAAGCTATGGGGTAAAATAGAGAACAAAATGTGTGAAAAATGGCGAACAAATGTGTAAAACTGTGTTGTGAGAGTTGGTGAATCTACAGGCACAAAGGCGGTCAATAGAAAGACAAACTCAACGTAAGGTATATAACGGATAAGCTTCACTCGTGTTTTAAAACGTTGTAATAAATAGCTGGGAGGTATGTTTCAACAAAGCACTTCGGGCATTCCAGAGTCATTCAAGCAAGAGGAATTGAGTGATCTTATCAGGCATCTTAACTTATCTAGTGAAGCAGCCGACAATTTGGCATTCTGAATCTAAGACAACAAATGCCTTGGAACTGGAGCTTCAACAACACCCTACTGGAAGATAGAACAAAATTATTTCACTATTTTCACCAACAAGATGAACTTGTTTGCTACTACGACATGGAAGGGCTTCTGATGAACATTGGGGTGTCATAATGCCACAACACAGAGCTGAAAAGTGGCGCGTATTGATTTCATACACATTCGAAACCAACTATAAAATGTGTATTGCCACGAAAGGGTCACAAATATGCTCCCAAGCTGAAAGAATGCTATCCCAAGTACAAGCGGCACGAGATGGGATATTTGCGTAGAGTTCACGGTGTGACGATTCAGGACAAAGTGTGCAGCTATGCAAATCCCTTAATGTCGAGCCACTTCTCCAAATATAAAGATCTGAGCTATATTGGTTCGGTCACGTTACCAAAATATTCCAGGAAAAATTGCGAAGGTATTTCCTGCTGCGGCCGCACCCACGGAAAGCGGAGCAGAGGTCGACCGACGACCAGGTGGCATGACTACATCTCCGACCTTGCTTGACCCCGTGTTGGTGTGGAGCCACAAGTACTATAGCAGATTGTGGAAGGCCGTGAAGTGTTTCACGTCCTTCTATGCCTGCTTCCCCCGCCACCCTTCCCAGAGTAAAACCAGATATGAAAATGAATTAAACGAATGCACGGAAACACTGACAGTTGCTGACCGTCGCTAATGCCAGCGGAACAAGGCTTTTCGGTCAGGCCGTTTCGGTCTGGGCCGTTTCGGGCTGGCCGTTTCGGTCTGGGGACGTTTCGGTCACGACATTTCTGTACATAAACAACTTGTCACATTTGTTTATTTAAATGATTATAGGCAGGCGAAATGCCACTCTAGCTGGTGTTGTACCAAGTCCCTTTGAGGAGTTATGATTGCGATGAAATCTTGTATGTAATTATGACTTTGAAGAATTTGTATTTGATTGCAAAATGTCGATAATTGTTTCATTTTCTTGCTGACGATAATGACAAATCACATGTTGATGCTTATTAACTGTTGGATCTTGGATCATGTTTGTAGTTTTTATAAATAAAACTCGTTGATTTAAGTATGTTTGCATCAAAATGTGAACATGTAAGATTTCTGCAAGATTTCATAGTCTGACCGAAATGTCCTCAGATCGAAAGGCCCAGACCGAAACGGCCCAGACCGAAATGTTCCTAGACCGAATATCCCTAGACTGAAACGGCCAGACCGAAAAGTCGCGTACCCAATGCCAGTATGATAAATTTATATTGTAATGCGTCGGTAGTCATCTTTTTTAGCACACCACATTTCCCAGTCTTCTCTCTTATGACTAAAAACTGGACAACTTTCTCTGCCACATTTTGAAAATCTGAATGGCCCGATTTCCAGCAGTTTGCAAAAAATATAAATTTTCGAAAAACTAATAAACACATAAACAGTAACGTTTTGCACGTTTTTACACACAAAAATCGTGATTTCCATTTTAATTGGTTTCAGAAAACGATGTACATATGCGGCTGCCATAAAATTGAAGACTTACCCATATGCGAGGTGGTAGTTTCCACCACTGCAATCCTTTGGGAATACACAATTAGTGGTGTTAGAAGTAATAGGCGAAAGGCCTTTCCTCCGAGTATATGAGCCAGACATAAGCAAAGAGTGAGGCAAATCGTGGACAAATTTACCAATTTTATCCCCATAGTTGTCACTCTTTATTTCCGGCAATGAGTCTAAAAAAACATAATACCAAATAATTTCGATGTTTGCTAAATGTTTCCGCAAGAAATATTTCTCCAGGAGACAGGTGACCTAATTTACTCCTAGGAATATTTCATAATTTACTTTCACAGTTATTTTCTTGTTAAATTTTGTTCTCCAAGTGCATTAAAAATTCTATCTGCTTGGGCGCACAAAATTGGTTTGGACTTTACAGTTTCATTAACACCAAAGAGGCCTTTCAAAACTATACATATTTAATATATCGCATATGCATTATTCTCACATAGTTTAGAATCTAAACTGCCACGGCGGTTTCATGAAATTTGAATATAAACAAGAAAATGGCAGACTGGGTAAGTTAGTTTAAAAGTTTTACGCAAATCTGGCAATTGGAAAATTCATCTCTTCTCAAAAATTAATCTAGGGTATAACCCAAAAGCAGATAAAACAAAAAATAAATCTGAACACAGAAGGAAAGTTTTTTTTTAAGTGAGTCAGATGAAAAATGTTTAAATTGATTAAAATGTTAAAAAGTAAAATGGTTTCATCGCTCCGTGATAAGTCGATCCCTGTCTTCCAGTTTCGTGCATTCCAGCGTGACTTTCTTAAAGATACGGAAAGAAATTCATGATTTTAATTATACGTGCGTAACTCTCAAAGATGATAAATTTTCCAACTAGTCATGAAAATATATTTGCCTATCTTTTCATGAAGTTTTAACCTACAACTTAATTGTACACAACCTTTGACTTTATGTACGTTTGTTCCCTGCTTTCCCCATGTCAACGTCTGCACTTTTTAAGCTACAAATCTGGCATTGTCTTAACTTTATGCACAATTAAAATGCATGGAATTTGACGCAAAAAAACTAAAATTTTCAAGCATTATGAAAGTATTTTCTTGATTATTTACTCAGATTGTTTTAAGTAATTAAAAGAAAAACGTTTTGTGGCATCAGTTGTACGTGACGTAAAAAGCAGAAATGCAGATGTTTGAACTCAATTTAACGTAGGTAGAAAGCATAGCAATGCAGAAAAAATTAAGCATATTTTTGAAAATGAATCAAGATTTTTTCATCCAACATTCCATAGCAGTTGAAATGTGAAAGCAGGGAAGTAGAGGTGTATACAGCCAGCAAGCTCAGGGGGTGATTTCTGTAAGATTTGGTAGTCAAATCTCATGACGGCTTCTCTACTGTAAGACAGATGAAGTATACATTACAAAACTGCTGTGGCAAAACATGGACGGCAAAATGGCCTCATATCGTGAATGCTGTTTTCCTAATTGTACGAAATTATGGTGGATACAGTTACTTTCCTGGTTTTAGGGGGGCGATCGTCTTAACCCCCCAGGATCGGGCCCTGTAGAAATCAGAATATAGATAAAACAGTTACCATGCTTAAGGTTAAGAAATAGATTAATTGGTACACTGGCAACTGGCTTCAACTAGAAATTTTGGGCTTGATTGCAGAAATATTTAACTTGTCTATTTTCATCTTCCCAGGATGTAGAACCTCCATTCTCGTACGCCCTGCTCTAGATAAGGTTTCTATCCTTTCTGTCACGAAAAATTGCTGTGCCTGTTCAATCTTAAATGTAGAAGCCCAATCTTCTCGAAAGTCTCCCTCGTCATGTTGAGACTGTGTGCGATTGGTGAGTTGAGTGGCGGAAAACCAAAAATCGCTCCTTTCAAGCCAGGAGTGGGTATCATTAAATCTCGCATATCACATGTTTCTTCACAAAATCTTTGAACGCAAGGCATTGACGCCAGTTTCATGAAATCTGAATAAGAGCAACAAAATAGCAGGCTGGGTATGTGATTCAGAAATTTCACAGCAAATTTTGTAGATCGCAAATACGTGTCTTTTTAAAAATTTCTTTAGGGTAAATCCAAAAAATAAAGACTAACAAAAGTGAAGCCGAACACAAAAAGCTTTTGAAAGCTTTTAAAGTGGGGAAGAGAAAAATGTTTGAATTCATTGAAAAGTAAAATGTATGCATCCAGTCGTGATAAGTCGACAGCTGCATTACGGCTTCGCCAATTCCCGTGTGACCTGTTTCGAGATATAGCAAAAAGGTGTTTGATTTTGGTTAAACTTGCATAACTCGTAATAAGGTACATTTTCCACACATGTTTGTTTTTTAGAGTCAATGGTGATGCCGAACATAAGTAGCTGGGTAAAATTATACATGGTCTAACAAGTTAGTTCTTGTCTAATGTTTACAACACGTCTTCGAAGCAAGCATCCAATTTGTGCCGGGGCTTGCAAAATTGGATTGAGTTAAAGCACGCTTGTTACTCTGCTTTTCTACGTTACCTTATACTCCCTTCATATGCAACTGAACTAACATTATCTTTGTTTGCGGTACAATTAAAAGCATAAATTCTGACAAGCAAAAAAATTCTAACATATTGAAAACTATTGTGGTGATTATTCACTTTGCTTGCTTTCAAGCAGTTAGCTCACCTGCTCTGTAGTTTTAAAGAACTTAGACCTGCTAAGAATCACTTTGAGGGATATAATATAAAGCAGAACTATAGGAACGTTTGAAATCAATTTAGCGCAGTTAGAAAACAAGGAATCACAAATAAAATTAACTATGATCCAAATATTCTACTGATTTTTTGTCTAACATTTAGTTGCCAGTATAAATACTGAGAACAGTGAGGTGATAACAAAACAAATTTCATTTAGTTCCTGCAGTAAATCTTCTGAAACTCCATTTAAAATTATGCGATTTTAGATCTGAAAGACTAAACTCAATCATCTGCTAATGTGAAATTACGAGGTTTTCGAATTGAAAACTGAAATTTGTGACAGATAAAAATAAAAATCTTTGAACAAATATAAACGTTTAGCCGGGCTGTCAGAAGCACCCTTAAATCAAGTACCTAGATAGAAATATTTGAAAACATAAGCATTGATCAGAAGAAAAAATTAAAAAGATAATAGCGGTCTCTTTGCAGCGTCGTATGGATCCCACAACACTTTACGGTAATCTAAACTCGTTGCCTGTCAATTTGACGCTCTTTCCGGCCTAGTACGTGGCAACACTACTACAGCCTTTCTCACAGAAAAAAGGCGTTTGTAGATCAGCTTGCTATACCTCTTCTGCCAGAAAAAAGAGTTGTGCGGATCGCTTTTCAACGCGAAAGCTTCAAACCTCCGAAAAACTCTCTCACCGTAATGGGACTGTGTACGATGGGTAGGCAGGGTGGGTTATAAACAAACACGTCACTTCAGAACCTAAAGCGAGACGGTCGCAGATGACTGACTTTGAAATCATCATGCTTGGCAAAGAAAGCGTTTCTACAATCGCCGATATGTAAGATGACAGGAGAAAATTCCTGTCCTGTTAAAATTCAGGAATCCTTTTCAAACAAAAAAATGCTAGATACTCTGAAACGCACAGAGATTAATTTCAATGTATGTGGATAGTTTTAGTGACAAGTATTCCACAATATTTCAACTTTGTGGGCTTATGAGAGAGAACAACTTTATCTATTTGTTATCATGAAGTTAATGACATCTTAATGTCTTTCTGTTGCGGACTACTTTCTAATTTTCTTTAAAACCTCAGCTCAGATCTGTTTCAAAGTGTCGGCACAACTTGTTCACAAATATATAAGTGAAAGCCGAACAGTCACAGTCGTTATGCTTACAGAGTATTTTAGTTTTCAATGAAGTTTTTAAAGACCTGAGAAAACGCACACAGCACATTAGCAAGTCAGTGTTCCTAAAAGGCCAATACCACTTTCTGGGGAGATAGAAGCGAGATTGCATAGCTTTCCTGTACTGAACACAAAGTAGGTCATAAATACGAACTGTCGATCCTGGTATTTCGTTCAAACCTTGCCTTTGACAAGAAAACGTTAATCTTTAGATGTTTGTTATTACGGTTATAGTTTCAACAGCACTCCAATAGACTTCACACGTTTCCCCTATTCGTTTCGTTGACCGACAAAATGATATTCGACAAACAACAAACTTTTTTAACTCTTACTTCATCGGGGGATGATTTTTGTATAATTAAAAATGTTATATAGAATCCTTACGATAAAGGGATACTACATTTGCATTGGAGATGCAAGATGTATTTAAAACCGAAAGTGCCAAACACTTTTCTTAATCGCTTCTTTCTGGGAAAATTGTTTCTTTAAAATCAAAAGCGGCAGAAAAATAAATAAAATTTCCCTCAGCTTGTTGCTTGCAAAGCTTCTTCTGTAGAATGTAATTTGCGTTTTTTGTGGCTTGTTTCTGCAATTCTTTTTTTGGTTTACTGGTCGTCGATTAAAGTTGGGCGTCGTGCCTGCCTTTGATTGTGGTTGCCTTTTTGGGCGAATATTACGTCGATAGAGCATTGCGTGTTTGGCCCGACCGGTTGCGATTCAGCAGTTGTTGGCAAAGTGCGGACGTGCCTGAAGTTAACTTGTTCGGTCGAGTGCGGTCGAATTTGATTTAACTTGTGTGGTCGATTGCAGCCAAAATGTTGAATATGTCAGTCCGATGAAGTGTCAGTTCCGTACTTCAAATTCGTTGTTGTTGTTAGGCATGGTTCCTTATGTTTCGGTGAATTTTATAGCTGGTCTTTTCTGTGCTTCGTGATTTAATTAGTTATTCAACCTGTTTTGTTTATTTTAATAGAAACTTGTCTTGGTTGTCTTGAAACAACACTCAAGGGTGTAATTCGGAAAGGGAGAACATTATTATTTTCGATTACTGTGACGAGCGATTATATCCAAGCCCCGCGAGTTAGTGTCGCAGTAATATCTTCATTGCTATACGCCATGGGTGTTTTTTTCGGTCTATTTTTAATATTTTCTTAATAGCTCAATTGTTCGTTGAAGGTTTTTGTTTCGAAACAAACGTTTGTTTACGTAGCACACATTGCAAAGATTTTACCTAAAATATGTAATGGTTGACATCCTCTCTGCAATCGATACTTGTTTTGTGATTGCTCTTGACTACTTCTGTACGTGATATCTAAAACGTAAAATTTTTCCAAGTAGATTGTAAAAAACACTTTGGGATTTTTCACAATGCGTTTCTCAAAGCCATGACAACGCAGAAAATTTCAACACTGCAGAAAACTTCAGGTTTTACTTTTCTTCTTCCACTTAGCGTGAGTCCTGAACTAAGCAATAGGGATTTTAGGAGTAAGTAAATCCTAGCTTGTTATACTGTCACAGCTAAACTCAGCTCATCCATCACAACAGGGCAGCAACCAGAAACGAGTCATTTGGAGAAGAGGAAGGCTAGCTTTTAAATTCTTTAATACAATGTGTGAACAAAGCAGTGCGCAATGCCACAAAAGGATCTGTCGGTTAGGTCTTGGGTTAAAGTGCGTGGCAGTGTTTTTTGCTCATTTCCACATAAGGTTTTGGTTATTTTTATGATTACTTCTCGCCAATGATTATTTCTCGCCAATTTCACTATTTGTTTAGATTAGTTTTCTTCAAGTTGAGAATTTAAGCCAATTCAATACTATGGACAAAATTGCACAAACAATTGTGTGAGATCCCTTTCTTTATCTCAATAGTTTTAACATTCTTCATTCTGCATTCCGAATTCTTAACGTCAGTTTGTGAACCAACTACCTTTATAATGCAGCCTGTCAACATTCAATTTAATGCCACAGTGAAAAAGCATTTCCTCGTAACAGCGATTTTTAAGGCGTTTTCAGAGACGAAACGATATCTCAAATTTTCCAACGGTTTGTCAAAATGCAGTAGAAACTAGATTTATTACCACCATCAAAATACATTAAAAATTTACGCCTATCTCGGTACTCAAATAAATTGGTTGCGGTCTCCCAAAATATCTTAGCAGTCAACAAGGTCAAACCTTTGAAAAGCCTGGATTTTCCACCTATTTCCTGTGATAACGTATTCAAGACAAAAGTGTGATGTGAACCTGCATAACTACCTAACTTGAGTTAAACACAGGAACAAATAACTGCAACATCTTAAACAACTGAAAGAGTTTGTTATTGGATTGCAATAAGCAACACTTGTAATTAACTTTTTTCAGTTTCAACCCAGAGTAAGTAGACATTTGCTAGACAGGTAACCTTGGAGTTTCAGTTTGAAGGAAGAATATGAAACTTATCTTTTTCATATTGCAAAAATTCAATTGATTATCAGTCATTTTATGAACATTTTTGAGCAATGACCGGAAAACTTTGATGGATTTTATCGACAACATGTGCAGCTCATGTTTAATTACATAAACACCCATAAAATAAAAAGTAATCTGATGGTCTTGCCGCCCATACTTGCAGTGCGAAATGTGGGGCACAAACTTTACAAAACTGCAGCTCCACAACAAAAGTCACCAACTCTTAAGTAGGATAGCTACTGCCAGATTTTCTGCGCCTTTAATTTGCCGCGCATCGATGATTTCAAGCGAGTTTTATTCTAAATTCTTTTAATTACGCAATTCTAAATTTGTTCCCTTCATTTCGCGCTTGGAGTGTTATTTCTTCATTACTGTACTTATAGTGCTTGCGTTTCTGAGACAGCGTGTCTATTTTTATGTTGCTTGCGCATATAGATGTTAACTTTGTGATTCATTTATTAAGTTGCACTGAATTGTTTGATTCAGATGGACCAGAAAGCGTCACTTTTAATACATTTCTTGTGTTAACAGCCATCTCGTGATGCTGAGCAAAGCCTTTACATAGGAAGCATTAGCATTTAATTAATGTACTTAGAAAGGTTGAGCTACGGAAAGGACAATGAAAGCAGTTTGTCACTGCTACGTAAGCACTGCTTCTGACTAGGTTGGAATTGTGCAGTTGTACAGTCTGACTTTGGACACTTGTTTGCCTGAAACTCTTAGGATTTGAAGAAATAGCCATTGACACCACGCGTAGAGATTTGTAACGAAGTTACTTAGCGAGCTCAAACGCTGATGCTCTCTCGCGATAATGAGGTAGAGCTACTAGATTGAGTGCAGGAGGTGAACTATCATTATGACAGGCTGATGAGCATTTCTGTCAACATATTCGGACGGTGAGTTGATTCCAGGAACTCCCGTAAATAAGGGTGAACTTGGAGGGGAAAGAAGAGATTGATTCTTGAATCGTGCAGTGGTTGTCGTAGAACGCTTCCTGAAAGAAATAAAAGGTCAGCGATAATAAGTTGACACTTTCTATCGGGTCGTTAGTGCTCTGTTCCCGGTGGTTGTAGCCGGAGTGAAATACGTAGAAGTACAGTTAGGCTAAATCTTGACGAACCTGACTTCAAGCATGAGGAACAAGACGTGGTAGAAAAGGGCAGCAGAGACTGCCGACGCTGACCAACCACGACGGAAAGGTTCATTTGAAAGGCAAGCCGCAGACAAAGCAAAAAGTCATTGCAAAAAATAGCGTGAATTTGAACCGGTGGCAGGTGAAGTAGACGCATGGAAGATCGAGTTTCGCGCTAGGTACAAACGAAATTCTCGCTGGGGGCCGTCCATAAATGGCGTCACACTATTTTGGGAAAAAATCTACCCCCTCCCCCCCTTGTCACATTTCGTCACAAGTATTTAACCCCCCTTGAAATATAACGTAACAATTTGCAACCCCCCCTTACAATTGCAGTTACAAATTTCCATCCATTTTGTGTCTACTTAGACAAAAATTTCGTCTGTTTTATAGTTTTGATTTGTACACGTTTTGACAAGACCCAGGGCCGCAACCAGGGAAGAATTTCGGAGGGGGCAGAAGTCACTTTTGGCAATGATTATGACGTCATCGATGTGCAGTCAACCACAATGCGACCTTTTTGCTATGATCAGCTTACCAATTAAAAGAAAGGAAATGATAATAAATTCAGAAAAGCGTAAGCTCCTTCGCGATCATTGCTTAACATTGTAACGAAAGCTGAATTTAACATTGCAACGAAAGCCGAATTTCGAGAGCGTGGGCTAGGGTTGCATGAGTAAGACCTCAGTAAGCGACGAAGCGTGAAGGACACACATAAGAAGAGAAATTAGCTTACGGGCTATCTTGTAAGTAAGCTGGGATAGAGATCACCGTGTTGCTTCAAATCGTTTTAAGAGCTAAGTGGTGAAACAGCTGACGATTGGTTCGGAATCGACAAAAAATAGAAGCTCACCAAGTCTTTTCATACGTACTGTAGTTGATAACAAGAGTGGTACAATCGAATGGTTTGCGAGTATGTACGGCTAATACACACAGTTTTGTATACGCTTCACTTTTGAAAATTTATACAGAGAAACTGAAATAACTCTTCTGTTTTGGGTAAAGTAACGTCATTAATCCTCGCACCACCACTGATAAAAAAACTCTCAGCACGCTAATATGATCGGGTTTTCAAGAAGAGACAGGTCCTTGTGAAAAAAGTGCAAAACAACTTCATGGAAACATTTGGACTGGCACAAGCAACACTATTTACAACAACTTTACGAAGCTGTTTTCCCAGAGGGATGTTTAAACAATCAACTGCGTTATGTACTCATCAAAACAAAGAAGCCGTGTTGCAACAGAAATTTCTACGGTATGCAATGGAATATTTATCTCATCTAAATTCTGATTATTAAAGTGTTACTCCTTTTTTTCATTTTGAGTTTTACCTTACAAAAGCAGAAAATCTAGCTTTCTCTTTTTCTTACCGAGTTCATCCAACACGGCTTCTGGATTTGGCACCTGAGCACGGGTGGAGTTGCATCTGTGCCAATCCAAAAAGCCGCTCTTCTCCCATATTTTTTCGGAGGTATGTTTTCAAACGTTTAAGCCAGTTAAATGAACGTTCTGCAGATGCTGTTGTAAAGGGCAAAGTAGCCAATATGAGTTGCAAAGTGTGAATATTCGGATAAAACTCCTTTCGCGCTTTAATCTTTTTCAAGGTTTGAATTGCACTTCCGAGCCTTTTGTTTTCATCTGCGCTTCTTCATTGTTTAAGACTACATTTTCCCTGTCCTGCAAGCCCTGCGTTTGTGCTTTTGAATAGTAATTCAGTAAACAAGACTGCTTGCTCGAGCTCACCACCAGTGTTGCCAGATGGTTGTCACCTAAACCTGCGAAATCGTGTCACGAAAAACTGCTAGATTCTGCTAAAAACCATGTCAGAAAATTTTAGCTAAAATCCGCTAAAAATAGTGAAATTCTGCTAAAAAAACCTGCTATTTTTGAAGTGTTTAAAATAAACTTGTAAAGCTATGTATCAATTTTTGGTCTTGCACTCACTATCAATGGACCAGACATTAGGCCTACGACTTCCTGGCGTAACTGAACCACCTGGAAAAATCATATGTGTCGTAGGTTAAAAATATATTCTGCCAATGTGGTCTTTTAAACCCAATGCGCTCACTAAGCACAGAAGCAAATCATTTAGGCTTCACCAAGCCATCCAGTTGCTTGTTATTATGATGCAATATTCTTCTCGAAGCAGCTTGGCTGCATCATAATAGAAACTCCAGTGGTAATAGCAATGGTATATTTATGCATCCAAACGATTAAAGGCAGCGAGTTGTGCCTGGTGGTCTTTGTGTTGCCCAATATAAAGCGTCAGAAAGAGGGTAAATGATTTTTTATGAAGGTGTAAAAGTTTTCATATTTAAACATTTGTTGGAACAAATATTTGGCTAGGAATTTGTTACCTGCTAAACCTGCTAAACGGTTTTCAAAATCCTGCTGGAAAACCAGCTAGCTGCTTGATTGAAAAATTTCCAGCTAACAGTGAGAAAAACCTGCTAGATCTAGCAGCAAAACAGCTTAAAATGACAACACTGCTCGCCACACCAAGTAATGCTGACATGTGCTTCTATGCGAAGCATAACAATGTAGAAGACTGAAAACCACGCTGTAGCAGTGGCCTATGGATTCCTGTTCTGTGAGGTCACATTCACAATCACAAAGTCACTTTCATGAAACGGATTGCTTCACTTCACATCTAGCGCCTCAAAGCTTGTCTCAGGTTCTGTATTGTGAGTTTTAGGAAGCATGGTACATTAATTGGTTGATTGATTTATCCTATATGACGCAGCACAAAGGCATACATAAAAGTTGTTTCAAAAATTTCGGGGGCGGCAATTACCCGGTTTGCCCGTTCCTGGTTGCAGCCCTGACAAGAACAACATTCTATTCGTAAAACGTCGAAAATACTGCACACATTGCTAAGTAAAAATTAAGCAGCAAAGTGTTTTCTACTTTGTTGAAGACCGAAACGAATGAATTACGTTGTGTGAATGCTGGCAATGACTGATTGCGGTTATAGTCCTGTGCATGGATTTACCGTAGTGGTCGCTTTGCAATATTGAAGCAAAAACAAAACATAGGAACTTTTTGCAGTATAGTCTATCTGCGAGAACGATTTCACAATACAGAAAACAAGTATGGCGTGCAAATGCAACACAGGAGGTAAATAACTCCTTTTGAGAAACGTTTAATGATGGTTTCTGCATAGGCTAAGATAAAATGAATTTTTCTAAAAATTGTTTACCTCGAGATCGGCGCGTGACTTATGGGAGGCTTCACTTTTTTGTTGTGATCTGTGCGTAGTAAACACCGAACCGTAGACCACAAAAATGAAACAATCACAGTGGACTTTTGAGGTCCACAACTGCTTATGTTTTTCACAGAGGTTACGGCGTTTCGACAAACTGTTGCAACTACGGAATGGTTATAAGTCAGCGACACTCAACGAAAACACTCACTGGTCTGCAAAATAAAACAAAACATCCTGCTAGAGAAAACAAACGAATCACTGAAATTGTTGGGTCATATGAAATAATTTTGTTCTGGTCTGTTCTGAACATGGTCTGTTATAAACGGGTCTGTTTAGAATGGGAACCATTTTGAAGCATTGTTATGTTTTTATGAGTCACGACTTTCAAACTTTTTACTGTAATTGGGTTCAGCGCAAAAGCCCCCTCATACTAAAGGTGGTGGTGGCAATTGCACATGTTGCAACAATTTTGACCTGAAAAATAAAAATGTAAATTATAGGAAATGATTCTGAAGTTTTCAGGATGAGTGGAAAGCTTAATTAATAATGCACCTCCAGATAGAGATGGAAGGAAAGATGAAGCCCGCTTTTAACTTCAGGTATTCCAGAGCTAACCTATATTGATTTTCCAGAAATTGAGAACAAAACTGTGGAATACTTGTCAAACAACTAAAAAATCCTGCACAGAATCGGGTGTCGAAATCTTAAACTTTTTGGTCCAGTAGATGGAGTTGGGAGTCAATAAATTTTATCGAATGGGCTTTGGCTACATTGACAGTACAACAATATAGTTAGCCATTAGCTGTAAATCCAACAAAGATTGACTGACTATCGGAAATACACTACAAAAACAATTAATCCATTAGCAATATCGACAAAAATTTCCTCATTGGTTGAAACAGAAAACTATTGTAAATGGAATAGAAACATACTGTCCTCCACACCTTTCCTTTCTGGTATGACTGCGTGAAGCATGCGTATCAAAACGACTCGTTGACATCACAAAACTACTGACTCAGCCCCTACCCCTTGTCACAATTTGTCACAAATCTGGTGACCCCTCCCCCCGTTAGGGTGTGACGTCATTTATGGACGACCCCCTGGTTACTGAAGCGAGATGCTGCTGTCCGGAAAAAGGTCTTCCAACTGATGCAGAACCTCGTCGCACCGATGAAGCAGGTCACTCTAAACCTAAATTCGACGTTGGAGAGACAAAACAAAACCTGTTTTTTCCTTTCTTTTGGGTTTAGATCGCTACGACGCTGGGTACGCTAAACGTGAACATGAGCATGAAAACGGGCGGAGTGTTTTCTGCACAACCACAAACCTTTACCCAATAACAATGATGTTCATGCAGACCAAATACAACGTTTTTTACCGAAACCGCTAATTGATAACGTCGACGACGACCCCATGAGCTATCAAATATTCTTCTGTCAGCTCGGTACACAAAGAATTAACTCAGATGGAGTGCGGTTGTTGTTTCTGCTGTAACATTGGGAACCAGACGTGTGGGAGATCAACAGATTTACTGCCACAAGGCCCCACCGAGGATTATTATTGACTTAGCAAATGTTATGCGACAATTACGGTCAGCCTCACTTTATCGCGAACTGCTGCGAAGAAGGTTTGAATATGCTTGGACACGTTGAAAGCGTCTGACCCAGAAGTTATGATGAAGCTTTTGTTGCGTTAGATAAGTGTAAGACGCTGTAGAAAGTCGCTGGAAGGGATTCATTGCGCTGTGGATATTATGATATCTACCTTAAGTTTCCAATCCAAATACAGTTCAGACAGGAAGACGCAGTGATTTTGTAGCTCTAGTCAATGTGTTCTTAAAGTGTTTTGAGGGATTGAAACGGTCTCTCAAAATTGTCCAACGTCTCTCAAAATACAGGAAAACCTCACTGCATAACCGCCACCAAAATACATTAAAACTTTGCTTCATGTTGTGCAGATCGGCATTCAGATTAAAATAGTTGCGGCCTCTCAAAATGCTTTAGTTAACGGTCACCAAAGGTCAAACGTTAAAAACAACTGGCCCTGGACATTGTGGATAAAGAGCATTCAAGCAACTTCAATTTTGGGGAAAGTTCTCGCTTTCCCGATCGATAAACAATCTGCAAGAAAAAAATTAATTTCTGTAAACAGGATTATTACATCAGATCAGTCTAGAAAACACCAGAGCGATGGTGATGACAACGACAGTAAATGTCCATGTTGTGAGAAGAACCAATTGTTGACAAAATGTTCACGATTCGAAGCAATGCCCTAACCATGGATGAAGGAGACTCGCTCACACTAATTGTTTCAAGTGTTTCAAGAAAACAAGGGGTGTACTTCTAAATAGCTTCACCAATGTGTTTTGTACTAGACTAACCCGACGCAAGCCGAAGCGAACAAAGGTGTCGAATCAAAAGTGGTTTGCTCAGTCCCGTCGCCACGAGAGCTTTTGTGGGCTTATCTCTCCTAAACAAATTTTCATGCCCCCAAAAAGGATATATGAAACGCTATAAATCAGTGGATTTTTTATCAATCTGTATTCTTTGTCCTGTAATTTAGGCACCTAGCAGTACATGCCACTGTTACCTGGAATAACATGGTCTGATCATATTCAATACCTGCGTTTGTTACGTCACCTAGGGATGTAACAAACGTATTTTCTACGTAACAAACGTATAACAAATGTATTTGAGGCTTGAGCGAAAAGTATCAGCATTCATTGCTTGGAGTATTGAACATGAAGTTCGCCTTGAGCAGGGGGTCCCAACCTGAGATATATATATTTGTCTATCTGAATGGATACAATTAAGGTTAGCAAAAGAAGGGAAAGATATATATATATATATTATTTATTTCCAAATATTCTAAAATATAAAAGTTATCTTAAATTAAAATTTCAGTGGATTTTTTGATTTTGATCAGCCTTTTTGTCATAAGAAATTTTAGAAACCCCTGACCTACAGTATAGCCTATGTCTAGTGGCAGACATGTCAGTACCGAAATAAAAAATAATAGCCATCATGACGAGTGGTGTGCTTACTGAAAAATATCGTAAGAGGTGGGAGAAGATTGGCATGCGGCTTGTATAGGATGTAGATTCTACATCGAGGTTGTTAGCCGCCGTTGATGTAAGCCGCATTGAACACAGCTTACCAAATCCTCTGAAATACTTTCGCCTACCAGCACGTTTAGCGTTAATTGGCAATACTGGAAATAATGCACCACTACAACTGTCCTCTATTCATCATAATCCCCCTGTGACGAGTGCGAACATGATGCTGAAGTGAAGAAAGAGAATGCGAAAAGAGAATTTAGTCAACAAGACGTAGCCAAGGAGGGGCTGAGTGTCATCCCTTTCGACAAGGTACAGAAAAAAGTTAGCCACCCTTGATTGAAAGCCGCACTACATGATGAAAAAGAAACATTATAGAGGCTGATTTCCACTGGGGCACGGCTCGGCACGATTCAGCACGCACACAAGAGAGACTGTTTCCATTCAACCACAGCTTGCTTTGCGTGGCACAGTGTGCTCGTTCTTGCGTGAAGGTTGCATGGCAACGATTTTCTGCATTGACACAAGCTTGTGGTGACAAGATGCAGGCTAAGTTTTTGCTGAAACAACAAGTAATGTCTGTGTATGGAAAAAGCAGAGCGCTGCTGCGTTTGAGCGTATTTCTGCTTTACAAGCGCCTGCAAAAGAAAAGCAGGAAGAGCAGATATTGGGTGCATCCTATTCTGCAGAAGAGGATGTCCACTCGCGAAGGTAAGCATATTCTATCATTTATCTGTTTGTACGAAATTTGCTGTCTTGATTTTAAGCGCACATATTCCACCGTTTTTCAGGTGATTACTTCAGGTTGTTGAGGGATATGAGAGACCTGAGGGGGTCCTTTTTCTTCACTGCTTTTCGAATGACGCCTGGAACCTTTGATAAGCTCCTAGACAAAATCTAACAAGAAGAAAACTACTCGTTTAAGAAAAACAATTTCTTCAGCTGTAAGACTAGCTGTTACTTTAAGGCAAGTAGCTTTCAGTGTGCTCTAGCTACAGTATATAGTAACCAGACCACCAACCTTTATAACTGCTTCGAAATTATTTACATTTGTACGTGGACTAGTCTACTCCACACTGCTGACATGACCTTATGAATTTTTCAGATTTCTTGCCACTGGTGATAGTTACTTTACTATCGCAACAGCTTACCGGATGAGTCGGACGTCTGTATCGCGAATCGTTCCTGAAACCTGCGCTGCCATTTGGAATGCTTTGCAGCAGGAGGTTATGCCAACGCCAGACCTAGCGGCGTGGAAACAATTGCACTTGATTTTGAATATTTGTGGAAATCTCCTCACTGCCTAGGCGCTATTGACGGCAAGCATGTGCTACTACAGGCCCCTGCAAACAGTGGCTCACTTTATTTTAATTATAAGAAAACGTTCAGCCTAGTTCTGATGGCAGTGGTGGATGCACAATACAACTTCGTAGTCGTAGACATTGGTGCATATGGACGT